>Ga0307515_10012130_pt1 | contig 16253 bp, 9 predicted proteins | sample 17_EM_MG_FD_194513 | JGI IMG/M metagenome (GOLD analysis project Ga0307515, IMG submission 194513) | Populus trichocarpa ectomycorrhiza microbial communities from riparian zone in the Pacific Northwest, United States - 17_EM | ecosystem: Host-associated > Plants > Roots > Unclassified | place...
GTGCCTATGAGGCTGTGCCTATAAGGCTATGCCTATAACGCCGATGAGAACGAGGTGGCTTACGGGAAAACAACAGATGCACACAAGACCACAAATCTGTTTCAAGTGGAATCAATCACCGGCCGCCACATGGCAATGGATATTTGCTCAATTTGCTTTAGTGTCTTCTCTGTTGTGTCCTTGTTTGTTTTCTTCTACATCGAGAAAGTCAAAGAGGTCTCAATAAAATGAACAGGGCAGTAGATATCATATCAGACAATAAGCCCATATAGCATTTTCAAGTAGTGGGTGCGCCATGTTTTATGTTCTTAAATTTATGTTGAGCCTTTTATATTGTCTTGAACTCATAGGAAATGAAGCTGGTTTTAGTTTACATGACACACCAGCAGATTGTTTATTTTAAGTTTGTTAATTATTAGTTAATGAAAAGTTACTTAAATTATGTATGAATTTTTATTTGACCCATATATGTTAAGATGCTTGAACTATATATGAATTTTTATTTGGAGCATGTATTTCAAGGTGCTTGAAACTATGTATGAATTTTTATTTGTAGCATGAATTTTTTTTTATGTATTTTAAAATTCCTTACAATTTTACGATCTATTTTTACGATCCGAGTTTACTACCCCTTTTCCATGCCGAGTTAAAAATTTGTTTTTAACAACCTTGAGTACTAGCATACCCGTAAAAAAAACTTCACAAAACACTTTTGTGTTCCTTACTAAGAAGGCAAGTCTCCATAAATATATTTGAGGAAATTCAATACGAAGATGCTTAAGGTAAAATAATTGCTCAGCAGCCTTAAAAGCTTTGAAAGGAGTTAAGGAATATGTCCTATGAGGAAAGTTTATATAATAACTTATTCAAAAATAACTTTTTATTTTTTTCAGGTTGAAGTTCCCTCGTCATTAATCCTAGGAATGTGTATTCTTTTAGGAAAGGAATGGACTTGGTCTGATGTCTACAGAAGGATTCTTGATGAAGTGCACTATTTAGGATGCAGTGCACTATTTAATGTCTACAGAAAGATACAAGAAGATTAGTAAATCAATATGACATTTAGGAGCTGGTGTAGCATAATCATTTTGGCTGCACCGACTTAAAGCGTACATGAATTCACTGTCTCTGATACAACAGATACCTCTTCTTTCCACTCACACAACAACAACAACAGAGAAAGGAAAGAAACTCTGCTGTGTCAGTTTATACTAGGGACAGTTGAGGACAAACAATGCACAGCCATGGATCTCTACCTCCATAGATATTGAATCTTTTATTTCTCCAAAATCTTTTCCACTCCAAACTTCTCTGCCGAAACATGACGTCGCATTCAAGTTTTTCCCAGGAAGTGCCTTAGTCAGGTCTGATATCGTTGCTGATATTACTGTCTTCTCTGAGTTCAGATTGAAAAGTGCAACATAAATCTCTCCTAAAAACAGAGGCAAAGTCAGTACTTAATTATTAAGAGAAATAGATACATATGTGATATGCCAAAAAAGTTTTCAGACAATGAACTGTAGGCATGTTAACTATCAATCATACTTCATAGGTATGGTTGGATACTACCAGAGTGCCATGGTAGACACAGAAGTTGGCATCTAGCAGAAGATCATTAATTCTCTTTAAATTAGGCAACTTGGAACTTGATAAATGAATATATATTTGCGTAATCAATGAAGCATGAATATAGATAAAGAGCAGACGATATTCCACCTCAGTTATAGGGGGGGAAAAACAGTTAGATTGAAAATAGCATCCCTTCACCAAGGAGGACAATTATAATCATCTTACGGTAACCGATGAGCATATGGCTCAGTGGTAGAGATCTCTTGTTCGAGTTTTACCTCTGTCAAAACTTCAACAAAAATCGGAACATACTCATCAAAAAAAGAAAAACCATCTCAGGGGTGAAGTTTCTCATCAAACCACAAACTTCTTTGGGTTCTTTTAAAAAGCAAAAACAGCAAAGGAATGGTAACAGAATGGAAACCAAATTTATAGAGATTTTAGGGGGGCAATAAACCTTTTCTACCAGTAGCAATCCAAGTGCGAACTCCTCCGCTGTTACCAACATTAGCTGCATATATCAAGGAAGCCTCATCAAATGGCCCTTATCGTACGTATAGAAAATCAGCTTGAACTTCTAGCATAATACCGTCAATTGATTTCACAGTTGCACAGAGACCAGAATAGCTGCTGATAAGGGATCCATTATTGTTTAACTCCCACATCTGTTGAAATTAAGAGTTTGCTTTCAAATACCACTCATAAATGTAAAATTCACAAGAAAAAAATGTCACCCGGCAGACTGGCTGTGAGCAGAAAAACACAAGCATTCTGGCAAACCAATTAAATATATATGCATAATGACATTTTAATTTGGAGCTTCAACTGTCAATCAGACTTCTCCAAATTCCAGCTATATGTATTTGTTAAATTGTTTAATGTCGTTTTATCTCCTTTGCATTCCACCAAAATCTTACAGGATACTAGCCTCTGTGCCTTTGTTAGATGCTAGGGAACTGTGAATGAAGATATACCTGGTTGGCATCTGATCTGCAAGGGGAGAAGGAACCACTCTTAAATTCTTTTGAAGTACGCTTCTTTCTTGGAGATGCATCCAAACAAAACTCCATTCCATCACTAGCTAATAAATGGAGCTCTCCTTGATTGTAAATTAACCTCTCATCACTACATTGCCATTCACAGGATCACATAGTGAAAATAATAGTACTTTTTTGTTTGGAACAACTTAAATAAGAAAGGTGAAAGTGCATACGAAGACAAAAGAGGTTTTTGCTTGTATAAGCATAAAGGTTCATGGCTTCCCATGTGCTCTTTCCAGCATATCTGGTCAAGATCTTGGTCAAGAGCTTCAATTGACCAACCATTAACTTTGGGATGATTGCAGCTAGTGAAACCCAGAAACTGTGCATGTGATTTGCCAACTTCCTTCAAACATCTTCTCGATCTTTGGCTGTGAGCTGTGGTCTTATGTGTAGAACCCTTTGTGCCAGTAACATAAGGAAACTGCATGTGCAATGCGATGATATATCAGAAAAAAACTCAGTAAAAATTCCAAAGACCTCAAAAACTCATTGTTTCACATGCCTCCATATTGTTCGTGCTATAAGAATTTATTTCCAGAATGAAGGGATTGGTGATCAAACTGTATGTGATCTCATCAAGCTTTCTAACATCTCCTCCAAACATTAGAGGGGATCTGGCCATTGCCCACAAAGTCATCTGCAAAGGAAAATATTGTATCGGGTCATTAATAAAGAAGCTTAATTTTTCTACAGTGGACTGACGCACATATAGAGTTGCATGTACATACCTGAGTTTTTTGCTCATCCAGATTAAGGTTACTCATTCTGTATGGTCCTCTGTTAGAACCTAGGATGCAGAAAAGCAATGTGATTATTCAAGTTTTTGTCTTTTCCAGTAGAACTCTTTACTTTAAACACTTTCAAGTTAATCATGAATACCCAGCAACTTATGTGGCAAACCCCTAGACCCAAGGTAAAAACCGGTCCAAATGTATACTTTTCAATTGACTTGTCACTAGGATGTGTGTCGTTCCTGTTAATTACCATGATAAACACAAGAGTGCATGGACAAGTTATGCTGTTTTGCTACCCCAATGTAACAGCAAGCATTCCACTGCTTCGTTCAATTTATATGTCAGTAATCTATGTTGCAATCAGCTTTCCTATACTCAGTCTCAACAACCCTTTAAAAAATAAAATTACTTAAAATGTGCTAGAATTAAAGAGAACAATCTGCTAATTTTTATCACCTGGATCTGTAAGCCATCCTAGGGGCAGCATATCCAAGTCAGGCCATGATCTCCCCAGCAAGCCCTTGGCACCAATCTTATTAGCAGCAGCGAAGTCTCTGAAGTAGAAGAACAAGATATTGCATAAAAAAAATGAAAGAATAGAAGAAAAGCACCAATTAGGGGCAAGGATCTACATATAATTTGAACTTTAGGCTCTTTTTTAACATGAAAACTTTAATCCACCTTGAAACATCGAAATGAGCTGCAACATCCCCCCATGTATCCCAATCATCCCCTGTTACCCTGTACATGTTGACTAACCCACTTATATCTTTCGCCATGGTTGGTGTCGCGCTAGTTCCAGGAGACAAAGAATACAGAATGGGACGATTGAGCTTTTGCAGAACCTGAACAAGTGCTCTTCATATATCATCATCATCTCTATTCAGAAAAGATTGAAGCATAAAATTTATGCACCAGAAAGTGATGTATACCTCTGACACAAACGTTATTTCATCAACATCCAAGTCATCACCAAATACACAATCATGTTTCACTGCAAATAAAAGAGAAAAAAGAACATCAAAATTATTAAAACAAAGAAAGACTGAGATGAAGCCACTAAGAAAATGTAATGGTATAAATAACAGGAGGAAAGATTGAAATGTACAGAATTCACAATTTTGTAATAAATGCGAGTCAAATTTTTTAATTCCTGGCTTGATTTACGGTAGCAAACAAACCAAATTGTTTGTGACCAGTTCTGGGCTCAACTCCATGTAGATGAACAGAATAGCTAGATTTTAAACAAACAAACACATATTCAGCACAAACAGGGCAACTAAGCATCCTAAAAAAACTACAGCTCAGCCTTTACAGAAATAATTTTTTTTTTTGTTTCTTTCCACAAAAATTGATATCTATACAGGTTTGGTACTAGTTCTGTCAGTATGACTTGTGTATCCAAACTTTGCACTTTCATTTCTTGGCTGAGTGTACAACCTTGAGCTCAAGATAAATTTTGGAGGTTCTTAAATAAACCATAAGAAGCTTGCAAACTTGCCTAAGGCTAGTTCGAGCTTAAAATGCTTGAAGAGGTCAAAACTCTACTAGACTCATTTGCGATATTACTATCGAGTCCTTCCAGGACCTTCATAATATATTCCCCACATTATTACAGAAACAATAATTCATCCATGCTTTCTATAATGGAAATTCTCAAAAGATGCAACACTACTTTGAGAAATTATTTTACCGTTTTTAATCAGTAAAAAGTAAAATTCATTCTCTAGAAAATGTTGAGACTTGAGATACACCCTATTGGAGTCACAGACTTCTTAATGTGTTGGGTAAGATGGAAAAATGCGGGTTTCAGTTAATTAGTAATTACCAAAATCAACACCCCACTCAGCATACTGTTCATAAAGTGACCTCAAGAATGCTCTTCCTGCTCCCAACTTAGTATTTACACTCATGAAACCATGTGACATCCATGCACAAGCTCTTTCCTTGATCCCTATGTCTTTTGCCCGCCATTGTCGTCCAGACTCTTCATAAGCACCTCCCTAATAAAAATTGAAATTTAGCATTAACTTTTGATAGCAAATCGATTAGATTGCTAACTTTATGCCTTATATCAGACCTTTCACCTGACTAGATTGTTAACTTTATGCCTTATATCAGACCTTTCACCTGACTAGTCTATTTTTATGATGATAAAGTTTGCAAGGCTCTGCAATCTGGGCATGCAAGGGAAAAGAGAAGAAATACTTCTCCCGGTGAAAAAAAAAAACATGAAAACAAAAGAAAAATAAAGAAAACAAAAGATGAGAGAAGAATGAATCCTAATTGATAATAAATAACAATACCGTGGTAGTATCCAAGATGAGGGTGTTCGCATCATATGCCTGTCTACTTAATCCTCTCATAACATGAATCCCAAACTTCAAACCCATGCTGTGTACTTTCTTGGCTACTTCAGTGAACCCTTTCCCATCTTTGGATGAGGGCCACCTATCTGGATCAGGGATCATCCTCCCCCATTCATCAATGACATCAAATCCAAGAGAATCTGGGTAAGCACCCGGAACATTCTTCCTATACCACAAGTAATCTACCACTGCATACTACATGAAATTACGCAGATAAATGACAACTTCTATTCCAATAAACTTTCCCATTCTCATATTGCTCAAGTAATTAAAGAAGTTCTAAAAGTTGATTGTAGTCATCAACCATTTTATACCTCATATCCATAAGGCTTTAGACGCTGAGAGATGATTCCGGCGCTTTGCAAGAAGTCTTCTTCAGATAAAATCCAGCAAAAGGAATCGTAAGAGTTCCAACCTCGAGGTGGGAAGCTAGCGTGCTCAGGTTGAGATGATACCCTAAAACAGGTTTTGTACAAATTATTAAGTTCACAAACTAATATATTTGGCCAAGAAAGCCTTCAAAACAAATGTTGGAACAATTATAGGATTTAGAAAATGAGACATAATTGTGTATTCTTCAATCCAATGTCCTATGAGGATCATCAAAGACTAGACAAGACAGTTCATCGAAATAGCAAAATTTGGGAATGTAATTGCAGTACTATTTAGTTAGAAATTTTGAAAGTACTTGTCTTGCTTCCAAGAATCAAATGTAAAAAGGGTTTTCTTATCTCAAAAACTCCTATGTGAATCATAACAGTAGTGAAGAGAAGAAAAATAAAGAGAGAAACACCTGTAAAGATAAGAACCGAAGGAGAAGAGAAACAGAGAGCTCAGCAATTGGATCCTCATTGTTTTAGTATACTGAAATGCAAATGCAGCAAGTATTAGAGAGTTGTAAAAGACATGATATAGATAAATTTTTCAACTTTCTAAACCAATCTAGCTAGATGGTAATTTATGAATTGATGCAGCCAAACTTACGAAAGTTTTTTTGTTGGGAATCTTGAGAGCACTAGGCTTGCTTGGTTGGTAATTACATGAAGCAAGGGTGAATGACTATGATGTTTCCAAGAAATTTACTACAAGTTTCTCCAACAAACGAAAGGTCCAGTTTTTCTGGTTCGGGGTTGAAGATATAAAGGTTGAGATAAATAATAGGTGTGTGTGTGTGTGTGTGTGTGTGTGAGAGAGAGAGAGAGAGAGAGAGAGAGAGAGGCACCTATAAAGAGAGAAAGTGGAGAAGAAGAAGAGAAAGAGGGCTCCACAGTAGGATCCTCACAGTCTCGAGTTCACTTCTTCTTAATTATAATTACTGAAATGCAATGCAGGTCCTTCCTCCTAACCATCAAATCTTTTTAAGGGCATTAATGATGCAGTGTTGATTAGTAACTGGGGTGGGTGGTGGTGATGATGACAATGGATAATCTCTTTTTTCTTCTTATTTACCGCCGGTGATGCTAAGTTCCCTCGTGTCCTTTTCAATCCTACTAAGGAATAATAATTTTTATCCTTAAAAAATATTTATTAAACGGTGTTGTCGTCTGGTTAGTTGAAAAGAAGAAACAAGTAAAGTGTTAAAATTGGAGTCGGCGGCTCAGTCGGAGCATAAGCTTGTTACTGATCCGACAAACCTGTCGGTGTGGAAGAAAAGAATCAAATTAGGACACTTAGCTTGTTACTAGATACATTCGAATCCCAACAATCTTCTGAACTCGACTTTCGATGCACAATTGACACTTGGCTAAATAGATGCTTTTCTTCTGAACAGAGATAATTCAGCTGTGAGCGTGTTGACCAGTAGCTTATTTACCACTTGCTATTTCCAACTTCTAGATAGCCTTCGATATTTCCATTAGCAATAGCTGTCCAACTTACAAATTTCAACTTGTAATTTACAATAAATAAATCAACAAAATAAAAAAAAAAACAGCTTCTAGTCTTTGGCACAACTGCTTATCTATCTTTGTACTGGAGACTAAACTGTTGACTGGCTGTGAAGAGATTACTTGTTTGGTATTGTTGTAGTTTTTATGGTTATGATCTGAAAAAAATTATTTTATAAAAATTATTTTCATTTAAGATTGGTTTGATATTTATATATATTTGATTAAAACTGTGGTTTAAATTAAGATTTAATAAAAAATAGTTTAATGTATTTGATTAAATATGTTTTCTAAATTGATATTATAAAATAACTAAAAAATATATATATTAATATTGATCGTTTTTAATTTAAACATTGTAAATTTAACTACCACTATTATATCATTAAATAAATAATATTTTATATCAAATATTTTTTATTGTTCAATTAACTTATCTACAATTTCATCACGTATGAAATTCATTTGATAAGAACTACAATTTCCATGGTTTTTTAAGCGTGCAACAAAATCAGGTAAAATATCATTAGAAACAAAATTGAAATTACAATCAAATTCTACAAATATTACATCATCATGCAATCTTCTTCTAATTTATGTAATATTATTAAATAATATTAAACACCAGTTTTTCAAGTAAAACACAATTAAAAAAATGAATTTTTTTACCGGATCTAACAGGAGATACTGTTCATGTAAACAGTACCAAATACAATTCAGCTGGCACTATTCACTTGAATTAATTCACCTAGCATTGTTCACTTCTTGTGCAAACGTTTGAAGCAAACGTGTTTCTTTCCATCTGGCCAAATCGTTTGGAGAAAAACAGAGAGAGAGGGAACAAGAAAAAAAAAAGTAGAACAAGATCGAAGAGAGAGTGAGAGGACCCAGAGAAGCAGAAGATAAACAGAAAACGAGATAGGACATCTTCTGGCCAGATCGTCACCATCGTCTTCGTCACCATTGTCTTCGTCTCCAGCCTTCAGCACCAGGTGAGCCTTTCTTCCCCGGCTCACAATTTAATTACACTCTTTACTGTGCAGATCACACATGCACAGATGCGGCAGGAAGGGAGAAGCAGATGAATATTGCTTTTGGCTAACCCGCGATTTGAACGTTAATTGTGGTGGGTCCCGTATACAATAAATATCGTTTGTTATTTTACCAAACGATTTGTTTCCGTGGTTTGCTTTAGCGTTGTTTCCCTGGTTTGCTTCAAACGCAGACGCAACCACGGAAACAAACACTCTCTCAAGTATGCTCGAATCCTGCTCCAGCTTGCCGGCAGCTATCTGTGCTGATCATATTCCTCTAGTTCTTCCCATATAAAAACCTTACGCCACTCATTTTTCTTCATTCTTGGTAAAATAATATAGCTTCTCAAATCACAGAGCCATGATTCTTTCAGACATGCTCCTCATAATGAATTAGAGGCGACGCATCTAGAAATATATGCAGTCAGGCTCTACACATACAAGGAGTCAGAGGGTTTTCCCACAGGTCATAATTAGGGAAGGTCTCCTCTGGCAATCCAGTTCGTGTTTGGTGAGTGACAATCACATCCTCTACAAAAGTTGCCCAGCCCATGTATGGGTCTCCAAAAGATTTGGACATCAGCCCCTTGTCTGGTTTTATGGATTTGTGAAGATGACCCGTGTACCGACGGGCCCCAATAATCAATTTAGCAAAGTTGCCTCCATGGGTCATCACAAACACGTCAGACTTCAGGCAAACCAAGAAGTCGAGAGCTGCCAAACTTGTCACATGCTTCCTGAAACCATCTAACTCCTCTTTGGTTGCCAACTCTTCCTTTGTTACCTGTTAGAAACCCTCACAGTCAAGTATTGATGGTTAATAAAATCAAAATTTGTATAGAAAAAACTCACTTTGAAAGGCTCCTCTCACAGGCTAGCCATTTAAAAAAATGCAACTACAAAAATTCAGCCAACATTTGGAGCCCGAAAGCGCTTTGATTTCTCAATTTCCTAAACATTAAATAGAATTTAGAGCATGCAAAACCATTTAGCTTCCCATCCCAAAGTAAAATTAAACTCTCTTTTTTCCAAGGGTACCATACATATAAATACATTTGCAAGCATGTGTATTCATGAATGCATGAATATTGCAGTAGCTGGAAAACATTCTTCCTTTATTTATCTTTGGAGATAAGAGAGGTATCGATGTAGGTTATTTTGAATCAAGGACGTAACAGGATGGAGTATCCCGTGGCTGCAATATTATTCACTTGTGGAATTTATACACAGTTTTCCATTTTAAAAACATCGATTGGATGTATATGCTGGGCACCAAGCATGCACAAACAAGAGAGATGGAAATGATTTCATAAACATGTTTAGTCACTTCACCGATGAAAATGGAGTGACAGAAACAGAATCGAAGGCCTTACCAGGCTTGGGAACATGTTCTTCAGTGGAGCCATTCGGTTTTGTCCACCATAAACCTGGCCAGAAGCTACATAAATCTGAGTTTCCTTAGGATATCCCATTGCCCGAAGAATCACAGCTACTTCCCCGGGTTCAAGAGGGCACCTTCCTTCCTTCCGTTTTTGCAGGGCCAACTGCCATAGATGGGAACCGTTCTGCAAGATAAATCCCCAAAAGCTTATGAATCATCCATGCCTGTTCAAGTTTCAAACTAAAACCAGAAAACTGATAACTCACCTTATATCGTCGGGGCCACTCTTTTTTTCTATATTCTCCCATTCTAGCTTTCTCATCCCTTGTCCCCACAAAATCACAGAATGATAGACCTACCATTCCCTTTTCAAATCTAAGATGAAGAGCCCTGTATGACAAATAATGTTCAGTGCCACTGAACTTCAAATTATAAAAAGTTGGAACTAAGTCCAGACAACTTCAGTTATCAATGTCACATACATATATGGATTTGAAACTCCTGTGCGGTTTCGCATCCTTGATACCAACAAATCAGACATTTCCTCTATCTCAGGAAGAAATTTCAGAGCATGATAATTCACCCTGCACCTTAGCCTGTTGATTTCTGGAGGAACATTATCATATCTACAGCATACACAAAAAAGGGAAAAAAAAAGACAGAAAATTAACAATCCAAGACCATTTATTTTTCTTCCAGTGAAAGTAAAATTTTGAGCATAGTGCCCCAGAGATGTACAACATCCATGACTCACCCAAGCCGATCAACAAAAGGCTTCAGGGCCATTATCTTCTTTTCCTTGATTCGAGGCAGTACATTGTCTATGTAGAATTGAGCAGGTGCATATTTTGGAATGTTTTTCACTGTCCGTCTATAACATAGATGGCAATTTTTTTCCAGATAATCAACACCAGTTGCAACAAATTCAAGTCATCATATAAATGTGCACAACACGACAAAATGAGAAGGAGCACAAAAATCAAACCTTATACTTGTGAATAACTCTGATTTGTCAGTAAACCACTCAGGTATATCACGAACAATTCGTACATCATACTTTAAATAGTCAATGAAATGATCAACATCAAAAATGTCTTCAAATTTCCTGCAGACATTTTGTAAAAGAAAAAAAGGCTTGTGAGAAGGGGAAAATCTAACTCGTTAATGTAACTACAAATGAGACAAGGTTTGTTGTGAAAAAAGGAAATATAGCTAAGCATATAATAGTAATATGCCAAAATCAAATGAACCTATTTGAGATGACAATACAACCACAAAGTAGAATTCCCAACGAATATACATGTTTGTTGAGTGCATTAATATCACATCAATTTCCAACTGATGTTTTCCCCCCTCAAAAACAGCAAGACCTAGCATTGTTCAAGCTGAAAGACCTTAATAAGAAATATGAGGAGCAAAGCCATCCACAAGAAACATTGTTTATAAATCTCAGAAGAATAAAGAGAAACAAAAACAAAAAATTTTAAAAGAATGTTGCAAGATGTAATGTCTAGGTATCAATGTTATCATATGCATAAGAGTATTGGCTTACGTTTGGTCTTTCCAAATCTGGTCCTGCTTCAGAACAGGCAAAATAAGGGTGGCATTCATTATTTTGGCCACTGCTACAGCATTGCATATCTGCATTAAAAATAAAGGCGGCATTCACTATAATTCAATCACTTTAAAGCTTGTTGCTTGGTAAGTAAAGGAATAAGCATAATTTTTTTATGAAATCTACTACAGGAAGTTACTTTGATTAAAAATAAAGAGGTGAGAAAAAAGAAAAATTGATTATTGAACAAGCAAATTACCAACATCAAATAATAACAAATAATTGACCAAAAAAGAATATCCGAAATCACCAAGTCCAGATAGACCTGCTGAACTAACAAACATTATTCCGAACTAATGCAATTAAAAGATTCTCAGTGGAGTGATCACTTAGAGGTGCAAGTCTCAGCAATGTGAACAGCAGCGTGAACCTTGAGGCTTGACTTGGGCACCATTAGGGAGAATCCCCCAAATATGAAATCATTGTCCCTTATTATAGCTAAATAGAAACTTAACTCTAGTTATTTAGAGCTGTTATCCCTATGGATATTGTGCAGCATGCCAGTTCTTCTGTGTCCATGGCCAGCATGGGAAGACACAACAGTGAATCAAATTAGAAAAGATGGAATTTAGGCTGATAAATTACATCACAATCTATGATTAGTTTCCATATTCCAAACAAAAAATTCATCACTTACAGAGTAGAGACAGCATATCTAACAAAAAAAGTCTAAAGAGATCTGAGGTAGCTCAAGTATGAAAGAACCATGTGGTTCCATAATACATTAGGCCATGCAGAAGATGAAGAGATAGATTCTCAAGGTCCATGAAACTCCTTACTTTGAGTGTGTGTGTGTGTGTGGGGGGGGGGGGTGTTCTGTGAGTGATATATCGCAATTCAAAACCAAAAAGAAATGAAAAAACACAGAACTTTCATAATTACACTATTTGACAAAATGAATCCATACAGCAATCCTTTGCTGATTCAAACCGCCCTCTGCATGGATAAATATATAACCATTTGTTTCATTTTCGGGAGGAAGATCTGCAAAAATTAGAGAAAAGTCAGCACGTTAAAATGGAAAAAATGAATGGACGAGAATGAACGTAGATAAAACAACATTGCTTTCACCATTAGATATAGTTCATGCCAATCTTTCCAACACCACAACATATGACTGAGAATTCCTATATCTTTGGATATGTAAACTGGAAATATAACATTAAAACATGTTAAACAGTGCAAGTTTCTTCTAAACTTCTTTCCTCTCCTTGCCCATTCACATTACAAGTCAATGCATTTGGAAGCAATTAACTGACTCTAAATTGTATAAACTTCTTTCCTCTCCTTGTCCGTTCACATTACAAGTCAATGCATTTGTGACGCAATTTTTTTTTTCATTAAAGTACGATGTCATAGAACACACACAATGATACCCTTCACAGACCACTTCATGATATGTTTTGACTCCCCAGTGGGAGTCAGATACAAATGTGTCTAAGTGTCTAATTTGTTCAAATCCAAATCTTAGGATGCAGGGACAGGGGTCCAAATCAGATAGGGATGCATGGACAAGTTTATTCTACATTGTTATCATTCTAATTTCCCTCGCAAAAATATCTCCACATTTTAACAGATTGGAGATAATAGTTGCAAAATTGTAACAACATGAATTACTATATTTACGAGAAAAGAATTGCAAAGCCCTTGCAATTATGGTGCAAGCAAACGCTTCCTTGTTCAAATATGTTGTAAGAGTGGAGACCTGAAGAGACTGTATTGAGTGCTAATCTTGTTCATATATTGTCACCTTCTTTACAGATGGAAGGGTGATATCACTGCCTTTCAAGTCAGCTTGTATTTCAAAGAATAAAGATATCACCACTACTTGAATCATTTTTGGATACCTTCCAGTAGAGAATATTGTGAGCTTATATTGTATAGTTTACAATAAGTGAAAAGGAACTGTGGCATGTCATCTGAAATTATCAAGATTGGTGATGGGCAGAATTCCTTGAAGGTGGCGGAATAATTGACAAGCCACCCATATCTATGGACATGAATCTGCCAGCAAATGCAGAATTTGAAAAGAAAAGCGATGGCTATGAAAGCAAAATGTGCCTGGAGAGGAAGAGTATGTGTTGAATGTGGAAAATACTTCTTAAGTGAAACAGTTTCCAAGAACAGAAAGGAATCAAGGGAGCTTACAGGCCAAAATATGTTGTTTGTCGCTCAAAGAGGAGTAAAAGGAACCCCATATCATGAAATTCTCTTGTGGTCTAAATATCATAAGCGTGTTGGTTTGCTTGGATTGCCTAGGAAATTCTCTTGTGCGCATCACTACTCACAATCAAAATGGGTGCGAATGGGAGATCACACCATGTCAACATGGGCTAAACCGCCAGGCATGCGTGCGTTTTGAACTTGGATTTCATACCCACACCAATGTCGTATGAATCAACATGAATATCTAGGGCTAAACTACTGTGCTCATTTAAAACTCACCTGATATCCCATTATCACGGCGCTCAGCACAAGGCTTCCATGAGGTTGTGGCAGAGTAAGGATTTTCCCAAAGCGAAGGAGCTTCGTTGACCTAAAATATAGAAGAAGCTGGTGAAAAAAAAAAAACTAGCAGATTTTTATCAAAAACTATAAAACGAGGGAAACAGAAAGAAACTTGAAGAACTTACATGCGGACAGTGAAGAACAATGCCATCTTTCTTACACAGGTATGGGGCATTCTACAAAGAGAGAGAGAAAAAATAGTAGTGAGATTTTTTAAGAAGAGAAATGCAAACAAATTTCAAAATCGAAATCCAAAAACCCACCAGTCGATTAAAGATGGAGAAAGCGGAGATCAATCCAACAATAGCAAAAAAAGCAATCAAGAATAACGAGATCTTGGAGTTGAGAAGAGAAAAAACCCTAGGATCGTCACTGAGAAAAGACCAAAAAGAACGGTCACGATCTCTGGAAAAGTGATGACGGTGATCGTCATCGTGGGTAGTACCGTGAATGAGAGGTGAGGCGTCCTCGTCACGCTTCATTGGTGACGAAGAGGCTCGAGCTCCCACCGAGCTCGAGTGCCTCAGCTCCGCCATTGCTCTCTTTGGACTGTAAGCCAGCTCTGCGGATGATGAAGGTGAACTGTCTCAAGGCATGCCTTGCCTGTGACTTCGAGTTCAGATGTAAAACTAAAAATCAGATTGCGGATTACAAGAGGATCGCGTATGGATACTGCTGAGCCTGACCCAAAACCGGACCTGAAATTTAATAATATCCTTCAAGTTTTTAAAAATTACATTTATGCCATATATATATAAGAGAAAGTTAGGTTATCATATTTCTCCAGCCGTTTACTCTCTTATCTGCCACAGCCCCCGATTCCACGCTCTGCTCTCCTCAACTGCCTAGCCTGCTTTGAGTTTCTGCCTTTATCCTTTCTTCGGATTTTAGGTATGTATGAATGTATGCATGCTTGTTAAGTCGATTAGCTGGTTCTTCCAATCTTTATATTCTTGCTTGCTTGCTGGCTGCTGGTCAATTATAAATTAAGCATTCTTTGATTACAGCATTTTTGTTATCTAATTGATGGTTTGTTTATAGTGAGTCCTCCTAAATTTTTTTCTGATGTATTATTATATTTGTTGACAAATTTGATCAAAACTTTGTGATCACTGCGCCTTCAGTCACCATGTCTTTTTTAGAAATTTTTTCGTAGAAAGAATCAATTTCTACCACCGGTTCACAATAACATTACGAGAGAAATTGTCTTGAATCCGGTCTGATGATCTACTCTTGTAATTTTTATCGATTTGATCTTATTGAATCCGTGTCATGAGAAATGATTTGATCTGATATACGTTTGTTATTTTGGTCTCTTAAGAGATCTGGAAAATGAGATTTTCTCTTGCTTTCTCGGCATCCAAACAGAGAGCAGAGAGTTACCGTATTATTTGATTGATGTATATGCATATCTGTTGGTTGAGGCTGTTTGAGATTGAATTGAGTCTCATAATCTTGAAAAATTTTAATCCTTTTAGTAAATATTAAAAAATAATAATAAGGATGAAAATAGAAGGAAAAAAAAAAGAGTAAAGCACTAAAAAAATCCAGTTCTTTTAGTTGTATTTTTAAAAATATTAATTAGTAATAGTAATAGCAAAGCACCTAAAAAAAAAGTATATTTCTTTTAGTTGTCCTAGCTAGCTTACCCATGTGTGTCAGATCAAAATCATTTTTAAATGCAAAAAAAGAAAAATTGAAAATGCAAGCGCTATCAACTTGTTTTTTAGTTTGGAAAAACATTTTCATTGATTTTATCTTAATGGTTATTTGTTATTGGTAATAACAAATTATTTTTGTTTTTATACAAAATTCATACAAGTACAACTATTTGTATAAAAGAGAAGATAAAAAAAAAATCAAGACAAATTAATGCAATTAAAAAATATAAAAAAAAAATCAATCACAATCTAAAAAACAAAGTTGATACAATTTGTTTTTAAAAAGAAAGCACATAAATCAATTTTTAAATACAAAAAAGGGATTAAAAAAAAACAAAAAAAAATGGTCAAACGCACATTGGTCAAATGCACATGGGTCAAGCCCATGCGTTTAGCCTTGATAAAAAAGCCTAAGCATGCATGAGTATTTTTTTTTTTTTTCCTAAGGAATGG
>Ga0307515_10012131_pt1 | contig 16253 bp, 12 predicted proteins | sample 17_EM_MG_FD_194513 | JGI IMG/M metagenome (GOLD analysis project Ga0307515, IMG submission 194513) | Populus trichocarpa ectomycorrhiza microbial communities from riparian zone in the Pacific Northwest, United States - 17_EM | ecosystem: Host-associated > Plants > Roots > Unclassified | place...
TTTTTCCTTTTTAATAATGATTGTGTTCACCGACGACCACGATGTATCGCTCGTTAAGAAATCTAATAAATTACATATATTAAAAATTATTAGTCATAAATTAAATTAAGATGATTTAATTAAACATGATTTCATTAAAATATATTTTAGAAATTAAGAACTAGAATATAATTAATACAGAGATTATATTTCTAGATCTAGAAAAATCAAGTGAAGACTTGATTGAGTTAATTTCTAAAATTGTCTTGAATTAATATATAGATATTATTCAGAGAGTAAATTCATATTTTTATCAATTTAGAGGGTTTTTTAGATTTCACTATAAATAGTAAATTATGCTTGTTATTTAGAAGTTGTTGTCTGCTAGATAGAAAAACTACAAAAACATAGAATTAGAGCTAGCACTGTAAGCATATCAATTCCTCTCTTTTAAATAGGGATTTAGAAGATTTTTCACAAGGAATATATATTGATTGCCATTGAAAACCGGATAATTGGACGGTAGAGCTTCATGATTAAATGCCGTGATCCTTTACCAGCTTAAAGTAGCCCCCCTTCTCTTCTCTGGTGTTTTGGGTGTCAAATTTAAAACATTATAGTTGACAGATATTTATAGTTAAATTTTCTATCTTGTATAGATTTTCGAAAAAGGAACAATTCTAATCTTGGAGCACTTATAGGATATCTGAAAGAAATGCCAGACTCTGTTATTGAAAATGAACAAGACGTTCGTCTTTGGGAAATGATGCAAATGAACAACTGCATGCTGTTACAATGGCATGGGTGCAGTGGCGAGGAAAAGACAACTTTTGTATCTTCCTTTTATATTTTGCATTGCAGATCTTTTTACTAGGCTGAGGGAGAGAGTGCTGTCTAACAATGGAGTTAAAGCCTTAGCTATTGTTATTACAAGGCTACATAACTGATAGAGAATGATGTTAATCATAATCATTTAAGCCATTTTCTATTTCTTTGGGGCCATACAACTTGCTTAATTTCATCAACTCCTAATTCCTTTCATTAATGGTTTTTCGAAGTACTCGTTTCTTCAAACATAGTCAAACATCCTTTCTTTTTCTGATTATATAGGAGCCTTGCATTTGCTTGACTCGATAACATTTTAATAATTGACTCCCACACGAAATATCCGACCTGACAACCAGGAATATTATCGTGACAACTTCCACCGATTGATTCCAACGTTCTGTGCTTGTTTGGCCCAATGTCTCTATATGCTGCCTGATTGTTTGATGCTATAAGTAAAAAGCAGAAGATTCACATTTTATGTTAATGCTGACTAGCTTGTAGTGTTGGAACCAGATATTTAGTGACTTCTTGCACAAGGACTATGGAGGATCTGAGACTTTAATGGTGGAGCCATTCACAGATGCGTTGGTTTCTCTCGAGGAAAACTTTTTTCCTGGAGCTCCTTCGGCTGCAAGTGCATCTCTATTATGGGCTCAAAACTATGATGATCAGGATTGAGAAGTCAGGAACTCAAACCTACCAAATCGAAATTTTTTTTTTAATTTTAAATATTTTTCCTTGTTGTCTTTGCATTTCTGTTCCCAATCATCGACCATAAAGGCACAGAATATGGAGGCAACATAAACTATAATTGTAAACAATATCAGATCCATTGCTTCTTTTGTAGCTATACAGGGAGATTATTACTTGAAAATATTTTTTCTGCTAGGAGCTCTAGTTGACAATGGTACAGATGACTGCCCACCTCCATTAATTGGTTGAGTGACTCTATTTTGCTGTGTATAAGAAAATACTGAATACATGGTGTGCATCTGTCCATTATATGGCCAAAATCTGTAAATGATGGAAGCAATCTATTGCACTTTTTATTGGCTACAAGGCAGGTTGCAATTTGACATACCATCAGCTCCCAGCTTCAGAGATACTCTGTAAAGAGGGGCGCCATGACTTTGACCTTAGGGAGGCAGAGTTAATTGATGGCATCCTGTGTCGATGTCTTTCATGTTTGGACACCTGAATTATCACAGCATCATTAGAGTGGTCAGTATTTATGATTAGGGCTGAAACATTATGCAATCAACTATCTTTAATTTCTTGCTTATAGGTGCTCTTAATCTTACACAACAAGTACCAAAATTACGGGCAAACATATAGCTACTCCTGTCTTCATATTCTGCTTTGGTCCTTTGTTTCCTAATTTGTGCATTTTATCTGAACATCAGTTGGTATTTGGTTTGGAAAAGAGAAATGAGAAACACAAGCGAAAACAATTTCACCCAGTAATAATGATGTTCATGAAGCAAGATTATATTATTCGATAATTTGAAAAATTTCTTGCTGCAAAATAAACTTGATTGGAGAGAGGAATTGAGAGAGACCAAGAGCGGGTGTGAGTGAGAGAGATACCCTGTAATCCTTCTCTATGTTAGACTTCTTTCTTGTCTCGCAATCTGTACTTTGCTTCTTCTCTGGTGCTACCTGCAGCTGTGACTTGTTCTTGTCAACCGATTCTGGCTGCTGCTGTCCCTTCAATTTCGCGTACTTCTTTGCCTGTAGCACCTTCATAACTTCTACAACCACGTAGGAAAATGAAAAATAATCAGATTTTTATACCCATATACGACAGATCTTGGTTAATCAGAAGAAGCATCATAGATGGAGTTTTGAAGGACTAATCAATAATCACAAGCAGCAGCATTCTAGCTATATATATATACTAACCTTGAGTAGTAACAAGTCGATAAGCATGACCAAGTGCAAGAGTATTGCTCGGCCTGAGAAGCTTAACACGGGTGAACTGCACAGTTTTGACGTGGTCTTGGTTTTCTTGATCCCCAGATACAGGCAATGGAATAATCAAAGAAACATAATGACCAGGGTTCATTCTCATCACCTCACTAACACTAACAGGGCAATATAGCCTCTCTATCTTCCCACTTGGGTGCTGTATAACCAACGCTGCAGCATCTATGGTTTGACAATTCCCCATCTCTCTGTTCTCTCTAGTTGGGAGTGAGTGAATGAATGAAATTAAGAAAAAGATTAAGGAAGATAAGGAAGAGCGAGATAGGAGAAAGGAGGTGAAGTAAGCATAAGTCTCTTTCTATACAGCTCCCATCACCCTACGAATAGTTACTAGCTACGTGACTTGTGATTTATCTTGCTCAAAAAAAAACATCAAATAAAAATTATAAAAATAAAAATTAAATTTAAAAAGAGAAAGGGTGGATAATTTTGGATTGAAGATCTAAATTGAAAAGAAAAATTAATTTTACAAAGAATTAAAAGAAGAAACCACTCAACAAATAAGAACAAATTTTTTTTAAAAAAAAAACCAAGACCAAATTTAAAAAAAAACAAAAAAAATAAATTAAAAGATGAAATTGAAATATATAACAAAAACCAAGAAAAAAGCCAAGGATAAAAATTACAAATCAAAAAAATAAAGATTGATACTTAAATATCCCCGACAAAAGGGACCACCTTGAAATTTGAATTGAGAGAGAAAAGAGAGGGAAAAAAAAATGATCTGCCTGAAATCCTTCCAGAAACATTGAACACGCGCTACTGATAAAGAAAAAGAATGTCGTAAAGAATCTAATGACACAGCATAAAACAATTTTTCACCATCAGAGAATGTCATATGCGCCATCAAAGCATGACGGAACCCTTTAACACGCAATAGTATGCATATCACACATCTTATAGTTTCAAAAACTTAACAATTTTTAATTAATATAAAATATCAATTTAACCCTCAACTCTCAACTAATCTGATTATAACATAAAAACCAATGTAAAAATATGAAAATGCCCCAAAGCAAGCCTAGTTAAATTTCATTCCAAGGGTAAGTTATTAATTTTATTGTGATAAAATTATAAAATCTTAAAAAAGATCCTAGCAACCAATTTTCTGAATTTTGCTTTTAAGAACAATGAAAGTATTTTATTGTTTAAAAAAATAACAAAAGTGACAAATAATTCATATAAAAAAAAACTATTTTGCCCCTAAATTTACAGCAAAACCATCTATTTATTATTATAATGAACAATAATTTATGTATAGAGGTACAATATTTTTTTCATGGCCTATATATTTTGTCAATAATAGTAGCCGTAGTTGTATTAGGAATTAGGAGTAAAGGTCCTGTTCATCAAGCACACGCAGGCAGCCCATCTCTCGTTTCCCAACTAAAGTCTACTCTCCATGTGGGCCAATTTAAAACAAAAGAAAAAATTAAATTTAAATTCCTGGCATTGCTATAGCATAATTGGCATAAATATTAAAATTAATGACTAGCACTTGATAGACTACTATATATAAAATAAGCAGCGGTATTTAAAATAATCTGCGCCGGAATGGATCTCGGTAGCTGATGGGGTTGTCACGTGGAGGGATTTCAGGAGATAGAAGCATGGCCGGTCATACTGGTCTCCGGTGTCCACGGGGTCAAAGATTTTGACTATTTTTTTCTTAGGAATTATTCTATAACCAGATTATTTTTAGACTCGGAAAGATAGATAGTAGAGGATGCAAATATGTTCTATAATTAAATGCATAATATTTTTCAATTAAAAATATATTAAAATAAATTTTTACATATATATATATTTTTTAATTTTTAATATTATCATATTATAATTATATTTTTAAAAAAATACATTTTTTTAATAAAAAAATTTAAAAAAAAAACACAAACAGCCGAGGCAAAGGTCTACAGGGTCAAGTCAGGCGTGTGGGAGGGAGATTCCTTTGGATGGATAAGGACATCTTATCCGCGCCCTTTGCTCTTTGCCGTCTATCCAAACGGTAAATCCTCAAATGTTGTTAAATCGCCCAAAAAGGTCATCGGAGCTTTGGATCTTTTATTGCTGTTACCATTTACGGTTTCTTGCTTCTACATTCTAGCTTAGCTTTTACGTACACTGTTTCTAGTTTTTTTCTGAATTTATGTTCTCAATTCAGTAAATGATTCAATCTTGGGATAGTTTTTTTTTTTTAATTAATATGGATATCCGGATCGATTTGTACGTATCTCGACTAATCTCATAAATTTTAAAATTAATAATATAAACCTTCAATAACCATCATTTTTTTATTTTTTTATTTCCAGGAGTTACAACTACTCTTATATTACATAATATTAATTAGTCCTGTCAAAAAAACTGCAGTCGATGACATTTCAGTCTTATTTAACACTAAGAAATTATTGGATAATTTTTTTAAAAAATAATAATCTGATGATTAAGAATATTTGTTTGAATCTTAGAATCCATATTTTAAAAAAAAAAACTGTCCAATATAAAACCATTACTAAGATTATTTGTATATCTTCGATGAAGACTAGAAGATCGCGACTCCTCAAAAGATACGGAGGACATCACATTTAAATAATATAAGAATTCGATGGGTTTTTTTTTTAAAAAAAAAACTATACATTTATTACTGGTTCGAAATTAAATAAATATACTAAACAGTCCTGTCCGCTATCATCACATGGAATTACTAATAAAAATATAAAATGTTGAGCACAACTTTTGGTGGCAGCTCCGCAGCCCGACGCAATTCAAATGGACTCAAATTAAAGTAACACATCTTCGCACGTAATCAAGATTTCATGCTTTTGCTAATACATTAATAAATTAAAGATCCATTAAATCAAATCTTCTGAAAAAATAGTCCAATTAAAACTCAATTAATTCAAATTAAATTTATTTGATTTTAATAATATAAAATCAAATCAAAGTGATAAATTTTATTTTGTTTGATTCGGTTTATTTTTTTTTTAGAAAATAATTCTGTTAGATTTTTTATTATGTTAATCTCAAATACATGTTAATTAACCAGATTAACAAGGAAGATATATAATTTTTTTTATTAACATGTGTGTCCGGGTCAGCTTGCACGTATCTCGACTAATCTCACGGGCCCTAAAATTAACGACCATGTAAATTTCCAGTGGTCATCATATTAGCAACCACATGGCTCAAACTTGAGATTATAGAGAGCAAATTTTTTAGTCCCAAGTTTTTATTATTGAAACACCTATTAGATGATTACAAGGAAGATATTTTTGAAACGTGTGGAAGGGGATGATTTTGTGAATAGATGAATAGACAGCGTGATTGCAAGCTAGTTCATCTAGTTAGGAAACTCATTTTTAGTGCTATTATTTACTAAGTTATTTTAAGTCCAGGATAGAAGAATATTAATTTGTGACTTTTGAAATTAACTGTATTATCAAATTTGAATTATGTTTATTTATTTATTTGTGGGAAGAGTACGAGTACCCTTTGATCTATTGGGCTGAATACATAAAAAAGAAAAAAACCATTAATAAAAATAATATTACTACCGCACTCAAACAAACCCTAGAAGACCAACCAATGAAAAAGAAAGGGAAACGAGAAGGTGGCTGCTGGCTTTGATTTGTTTAGAAGCAAAACCTACTGCCACAGTCACCAACTACAGTTTCAGGTGTCGTGTTTTCTCTCACAAAAGCCAAACGTCGACATAGGGATTTGATGTGATAGAAAATGAAGCTCACGAGCCCTTTGTTTATATATGTTTTGGTCATCATCAGCTCTATAGATAATTATTGATTTGTGATTGGATTATGAGCAAAGATAACCCATCTTTGCGAGGATCTTTGACTCTTGTAATATCTACAGGCCCTTGCTTAATTATCTGTATCCCAAAGCGTATGAAATGTTTTCTTCCATGTGTGTAAACACCTCTAATTTTAAATGGAGGCAGGCACGTAATATTTATTAAATGGCAATGGTCTGAAATCTAAATTTATATGCTATAGTACTGGATGTAATTCAAAGCTTTACATTAGTATATATTCATAGACTGGTATGCCTTGTGGGGGCGGCAAAATTAGGGCTGGTATCTCTGTGCCTTGCCCTTGAACATTCTAATTCCCGATTATAGCTTTTCGTACCAGACATTGGAGGAGTCTTAAGGGTGGTCTTGCTGGTGGGGTTACTGTCGGTTTCTTTTTTATTGTTTAGGACATGATTATCTTTTTTAAAAAAGTTGCTTTCTCTGCATTCTTCCCCTTTAATACAAAACACAAACAATCCATTCAAGAGTATTTAAAGGAATGTCTATTGCAAGAAAAACAAAAGGAACGAAGAGTTGGAGATTCAAATGACAATATGTGAAACAATAATTGAAGAGAAGATGTCCATATATGTGCACCTAAACGTTTTTATATATATAATAATTGATTTATTTATTAATGAAACAACCATTCAAATAATGATCGGGAAAAATACAATGAATTTAAAAAAAGCTAAAAGAATAAAAGATTAGAAACAAGAGTAATTACAGTACATCAATAACATTATAATCTAAGCTTCATTTCTGACGTGTTTTTTACCTGTGTTTATTCAAAGATGAATGCCTTCAACACTACAAATAAGATCGGTTTCTGTGTATTAAAAAATCAGGTTCGCTAACCTTTGTACAACAAGATAAAAATAAAGAATCATGCCAAAGTTTGCATCTCAATCCACTGCTTTGGAGTCGTTGTTCATACGCCGGACAACCAAACACTTCAACTTATTAATGGATGTAAATCCTATCATAAGCCCAGTGCGATTTGAACAACAGATCACAGAAACTATCTTTGGATTGGTCTAGTAAGATTTTTTGAAAAAAATAACTATCTTCAATATCAGTTGAGTTCTAAGTCCTCCTTGGCCCTAATTACTCTTTGTTCCTATTCTAATGGTGATACGGCAGGGCATGATTATCCCAGGTGCAAGGAACTGAAGAATTTGCAGCTTTTAATTAACAACACCACGCTTTAATTAGTATAAGCTTATAGTAATGAGAACGGGGAAGAGCATTGTTACTTAACAAGCACTACTGTTAAGATGGAGGAATTGGGATCCATTTAAGTATGCAAGAATTATACGTGTCCCGTTTAGAGAGACGAAAAGGTTATATTCATTAACAGTGGTGTACTACAGGAATATAATAGGATTAGGATCGACAACATTAAATTAAGGTCAAAGATGTGGGCGTGCTTCATTTTTTTTTAATTATACTGCATGCATCATTATCCATACAAACAGAGCCTCAAGATCCTAATTGATACCATGTATATATAGCTTTAATTAATATTAGTGGGTAGTTTCTTGAAGACCGCATTAAGCAAGCTTTGTATAAATGGAAGTGTGATGATGAAGCATTAGTATATTCTCTTCTCGATCTCTTTGTGATTAATGGAGAATTTCAATGGTCCTTAAACTATATGATGCAGCTGCAAGCATCTCCCTCTGCCTTCCAATTTCCAGCTAGTGGAAACAACTTTTTAACTTAAAAAAAGAATCAATCCTAGGCGATGATGGCGATTGGGATTTGCCTTGTAAAGGCAGCCGTCCATATTGGAAGGCTTGTAATTAATTCGAAAGATGTTTGATTTTTAAAAGTATATTTTACTTTAAAATATATTTAAAAAATTTATATTAATATATTAAAATTATCTAAAAACACTAAAAGAAATTAATCCAATTTATTTTAAATGAAATATACTTTTAAAACACCTAAAAACAAAAATTACCGACTCGCCAAAAGGTATGGATGCAAAAATATAAAAAATTCTCCTTTAATAATTATCTCCTATAATCTGTTGATACTGGATATGCTTTCCTTGATCAAGATCATGAGTACTGTGATGTGATTTTATAAATCATTTATTGGAAACTTTATAAAACATAATTGGGTCAACGTAGGTTATGAGCTCGAGGAAGGGGAAAAAAATGCAGACCTTTGTAATCAAGTATCAAGAAGGAAAAATATGAAGGTAAACACAAAAGGACCGGAGAATAATCATGCATAGTTTTTTTAAAAGAAATTTGAGCAACCTTTTCTGTTAAAAAAAATGAAGCAGCACATTTATATGCCTTTTATTTTCATTTATTTATAGAAAATCAAGAATTAACATTTCAATAGGAGATGTAGTCTTTGTAAATTCCATGCAATTAATCGCTTGCCGGATAAAAAAAATAGTAAATTTTTTAAACAAGAGTGCCGGATAAAAGATCTGTCTGTATTTTTCTAATAATTAAATTAAATAGAAGTAATATATATATAAATGGGATGCATGAGGCGTGATTTATTATAAACATGTTATGTTCGCCGAGTTAGGGTAGAGACGTGATTAATATTTGGCGTTTATAGGAAAATCCATGCATGGAAACAAAAGATTTCCACTTTTTGTGACTTTCACAAATGCTGGTCGAATCCTTGGCTCACCATGGCAGTACTGTGTGTGAGATTAAAAGGGTAATTAACACAAAACTTGAATTATTGGGTCTGGCACTGGCAGGGACATGTCTAATGGTTTCATGAAATCAGAAATAGACACTACGGCTTCTTGTGGTCACCTTGTCACCTATGCCGTCTACGTTTTATCAAATCAACGTTGCCAATTGTCTCACTGTTTGGAGACATTAATTTTAAGATTAAAAATTAAGACCAGATTAAGTTACTTCATTCTAATTCTAGATAAATCTCTATCAATTCTAGATTAAGTTGGAAAAGGTACCATACAGTAATGTAATGGTGGCAAGAACAGACAATGCGTGGAAGATGTACCTGGTTCAAAGAATATGGAGAGGCCAAAATCATCAATTGCTTTTAATTCGGAGCTTTCACTTGCATCTGCAAATAAGATTTTTTTTATTATTATTAACGTGAGTGTTCGGGCCAGCTTTCGCGTACTTCGACTAATCCCACGGACCCTGAAATTAATGATCATATAAGCTTTCAGTGGTTCTAAGGTTTGTAGCAAATTAAGGCAAGCAAGGTCTATAGGGGGCGAGAAGCGAAAGCTTCATACCTACAGTGAAACTAATTAGTAAGAACTCGAACTGGTAACCTTTAGCTAGGTCTCGGTGTATCACTTCATGATCATGGCATGCCTGTAAGGAGTATCAACATAGAAATGATTATTTTCTTTGTAGAAAAACTCCAAATCTCGCAAGAATATAGATAACTGTTTATTCTAAAGTATCTTGAATTTGAAATGTTTGATTTCGATTTATATCTCAATATTTGAAGTATTTTAGAATCATGATCGTGATAATTTTTAAATGATCTGTAACATATGGAATTATTAATGAAAAGTTAAGTCCCTCAACCAATTATTTAGACAAGAAAGAAACATTAACCTTGAAATCATGAATCATATTGTTTATCATTTCCATAATACATAATTCCAAATCCATGTAATAACTATACCTTGACAATCTCCAAAATGGTTCTTTTTATTATTATTATTTTTTGGATAGACATACACTCGTGATAGTACTCAAGGTTCATAATTTTCAGGTTTTATACCATTAATTCATACATAATAAAAGAATACAAGGATAAACAAGATTAACGTATGACTCTTTTTTATTGTTATTATTATAATTAAAACTTGATGATTAGCAACTCAGTCCTAACAGCATTAACAAAACCTCAATGTTAATATATTTTAAATCATTCGATAACGTTAACACCATACAACTAACCTGGCCTCGTCAAAATTTTACAAAACTTACTTTTCACTTTGCATAAATTTATTTAGATTGACCTTTCAAACTTGAAATAATTCCTTACGACTCAGGCTTTTGAAGCAATCTCGAATATCATGTGGACGAAAAAAAATATTCCCAAGAAATCAGAGGGCCACCGGGCATTGAACAGAATTAATTTTTATCAAAATTTAACTGCATCACGAGTGGGACAAACACTAGGAGATCAAGTACTCTAATTTGATAAATTAATTCCACCAAATAATAACATTTATATCATTGCGTATTCGAATATATATATATAAAAGCATCATGAGAGTGAAGAGAAGAGAAGATATGAAATTGTATACATGAACTAGAATTATTTCCCAAAAGAAAATAGAAATGAAATATATAAGAAGGGGAAAAAAATGAGCAAGAGAAGTGGGCCAAGGTTCTAGAATGGGCCGCTCACTTTGTCCGTATGCGGGTTAGCACGCAGTCTGGCCCAGATGCAGCAAAAGTGGAAAAAGGAGGGAAACCTAAAAAAGAAGGGAAGAAGAAGAACCTCCTCCTCCCAAGTCCTAAAGCAGAAAACATCTTTGACTCGTCGTTCAGTGGGCCTTCTGTCCTGATTTTCTTGTCTTGCCGAGCATCATGCAAAATACCATCTCTCAACCCCTTTTGCCTGCACGCCCGAAGTTTCTTGTGGTTATGCCAATTCAGGCTGTGTGGAATTGTAAAGTTTAGTTTTTTTTTTTTTTTGAAAAGCTTGACAGCCAAAACTAGCTATAATAAGTGGTAACGATGTTTTAATGCTAACCAAGGTGTACTTCAGCAATTTGAGATCCAAGAAGAAACATGACAGCTAGAAGAAAATAGAGAATCAAACAATAATTATACATACATTTATACCACTAAAGTTTACTTGTTATGTTGATCTGAAATGAGGGAAAAAGGTTCTTGTTGCTGTGTAGTGCCCGAAAAGACATGTATATTAGGGGCAAGAGAGCCACAATAAGTTCAAAATTAGATGTTGGAAGATCACACTGATGGGAAGAACTTGTTCAGGTTGAAAGGCAAGGAATAGAATTCTTCACTTCTTGTGTCTGTCTTGAACGACCGGAACCTGTCCCACCAGTGCATCCCTCTATCCTTCCTAGTTGCCGTGTCTTTTTTATGCAACGTGACGTCCAAGAACATTGCTAAGAAGCCGGCAACAAAAGGTTCCGATGAGAATGGCACATTGATCATGTCATTGAACTGCCAGAAGATGCAATATCATGAGTTTCCTCACGGGACAAATTTCAAATATCTGATCAAGAGTGAGAAAAAGGCATAAACAATTACCCATCTTGCGCCAGTGTGAACGGGCCCATAACCTTTAATTGCTGTGTACTCATTGAAGTATTGTGGTATCGACAAGCCCATGAAAACAGAGAACCCAAGTATAAACTTCGTTTTGAAGCTGTTTAGGTTGCAAAACTGCAGGAAAGAGAGACCTGCTGAACCTGTTCATGTAATGAAAGAACAATGAGTTGCTTGGACTTGAACTAAATCGCATATGGTAAAAGCTCACAAGATTTGATAAGACATACCAACGTATGCAAAGAAAAGGCAATATAAAGCTGCAATAATTGGAGATGGAATTGAAGCAAAAACAGCTCCAAATTTTCCTGCATAGAAAAGCATGTAAGCGATTTTGTACTTTTAACCGAAAGAGAGAGAGTTACATGATTCACTCACCAAGAATGGAAAAGAAGATCATGAACCCTGCTGATATTTGAACAACCCTTCGACTGCCAACACGTGTCAGTGCCAACAATCCAGCATTTTCACTGCAGTTGACGGAAGAAAGTTTCAAATGCCAACATGAGGGAGAGGTAAAAAAGGACCAAGTTTGGCGGGAGATTAAAATGCCTTTTCAGTTCAAAGAAAAGGAGGATTCTACATATGAATCTTACACAGATACTGATGATCCACTCCCAGTTCCAAATATGCCTGAAAAGAGAATTCCGACTCCCTGGGATCAATATGAAAGAGGTTATTAAAAAAGGGTTAGAACAGTTCCGAAAATCACTCAGCCAACCAATCACATTGCAGTTATAAAAATTGTGCGGCTTCAGCCACGAAAAATTCTGTGAGATCCTATCATTTTAGATTCAAAATGTAAAAAGACAGGTGAGATTTGAGCCTGGCCATTCCATAGAAATTCAATTCAAAGAGAATCATACCCTCTAGATTTTCTGTGTGCTTGAAAAATGAGTAAACTGCAAAGATGAGTGCAAAACATAAAAGCTATACCTGCCAACCAACACCACGGCTAAGTATAGAAGGTGGAAGTGGAGTTGCACTCGCATACCTAGATACAGCAATGAAGGCACCAGTGGACTGTTTGACCACAGAAAGTGAATTGTAAGCAAGTAAATTTCAGAGATCGTGAATCAAGATAAGCTGCCAAGTGCCTACCATGGTGTCAGTCAATGATAAACATTTCATGGAGTAAAAAACTTGAGTTGCGAAGCATTAAAAAGGAGAGGTTTTTTCTTAGTGATCAACAAGAGGCAGACATAAGGTGATTCAAAGAATTTTAACACAGAAGAAAGAAAAAAAACACTGATTTGAGGTGATTTAATTATTAAATTAAAGAGAAATTGTCTGCTTCATAAGTTGTTGGGTTCAGTTCCACAACTATGAGCTGAAGTAATGAAAGAAATACGGGCCCACTAAATGGAGTAGGCGCCAATTCACATTTATTAATGCATCTCAGAGTCACAGCTAGAAGTAACCAAACCTCTACTAGTGCAACAAATGAAGTAGCCATCATTGCAAAAGCCTCTCCAGCATCAAAAGTAGGAGCTCCCCATTGGAAAGGGTATGGAACTCTTATCCTACACAAAACACCATTATACAAACAACGAGGATCAGTGAGCACAAAAAACACACTTCATTTTGACCTTTTATTCCTCTACTAGTATCATACCACCATGAACTGCAGCCAATAACTAGAGCTGTGACTTGTAAGAAATATCCTTTATATTACTATATAACACTGTAATTAGCCGCTTCAAGGAAAAACCTTTGTTACTCATCCGTATGGTTAACATGATGCTATATCACAGTAAGTTCAAGTTAAATGGAGATTCGGTAAGAACCTTACCAAGGAGCAGCACCTATAATTCCTGCACGGTCAGTTCGGCAGCTTGTTTGGGTTTGGTGTGCTGCATTCTTATATGCCCCACTTACGGTAAGGAGGTGAGCATAAACCCACACAATGACCACAGAGAATATAACAGCAAACCGATTAAACACAGCCCTCTCCCCTCGTATCCAATGGGGTATATACTGCAAAAGTGGTCAAAGTTTATTTACTCAACTATACTAAACTTCCATAAAAAGAAGTTCAATCATTGATGTTCTCTTTGAAGTCCTCTGATGCAGTTAAAATGAGAGGACATAAACGTGCACTGCATAGAGGTTTACATACCTGCGAGAAAATTAAAAGAAAGATGATCTGTGGCAGTCCAATCTCCACACATTTTGCAACCTAGAAATCCCAAAGCCGAAGCCATTAATGAACACTAATAGAAGATGCAGTTTTAAACAAGACAAAAGGAGGAGGAGGAAAGGAGCTTAGATACATACTAGAGGGAAACCAAATTCATAGAGGCCAAATCCAGATAGAGCAACCAAAGGAACGGCAGATAATGGACTCAAGAGCCTGGCCAAGTATCAGAGAGACAAACATTAATCACGGGCCTGGCCAAGTATCAGAGAGACATAAAACATAAATTGATTAATGTCATTTCAAGTAACTTCTTCAGTATAACTAAAAATTCACTGACGTTCCCAATTATAGAATCTGATAATTATTTGCATATCAAGTATCATGCCAAAGTCATTTCAATTCCAAAACTAAATTAAGAAAAAAAAAAGCCATAACTAGATGAGAGGGGAGACCTATCAAACAGATTGAATTAGAGAACTTAATAAGAACACTGCGACAAACAACTGGTAATGCTTTTAATCAATTAACCAGGATTTATTAAACCTTGCAACATTTCTCCAAAGGCCACTGAAGCCCACGACAATCTGGAGAGTTGAGGCAACAATGAGCGCACCTTGAATTCCACGCATTGTCTTTTCAAATCTCTGCAACACAATTGAACAATTAAGAAACATACAAGCACGAAGTTTAGTAAGGCCGTATCTACGTAGGGGAGAGATCCAAAGGTAACCTCGACAGGATCCAAAATTTCACTATATCGACCAGCCAAAACGATTGAAATGGTAGCAGGCAAATAGCTAAAGGAACCTCCAATAACTGCAGGCAGGCGAGTACCAAAAAATGTTTGGAAAAATGTATTTAATCCAGCCACAAATAGCAATGTTTGAATCATCTTCGCTTTTTCCTCCTGAAAACAGTCAGAATTCTCATCAATTTAGAAACAGATACATCATAGAAACAAGAAGCATCAAAGAGCAGAATCACTTACATTTCTTCCCCCCATCTGAGGAACAAGAGCAGTGGGTATAAACACTGTTGTCCCAAGCATCACCAAGTAGTGTTGGAAGCCAAGTAGAATTGCCTCAGCTGCATTTTTTGAAACAACCCCAAATATCATCAAATCAATAAACAAATGAAGGATGGATTATAAAACAAAATAAACATGCAGATGGACTCCATCAAATTCATAGCAACTGCAACAAATGCCAATACAAGCAAAAGAAAATCAGAAATCCCACATGACCAAAATTTCAAAATTAACTGATTTTGCACCCAGAACAATATGAACGGGTCAGGAATCACTATGAAAGGATTAAAAAAACAGACAGAAAAAGAAAGAAGAACAGCGACCAAATAAACCAAAATGGGAACAGGAAAACAGGGGGGATGTAGACAGGAATAGCACAGATAAAAAGGTGGTAACTAGAAAAACAGGGGGAAGGTAAAAAAGAACATCAAACGGGGTGATGAAATGCATAACATTGGGTTACTAATCTAGTATAAAATTAAAAAAGTAGTAGTGGTAGTGATCCATAGTTCATAATATATATAGTATAAGTGAAGATAAAGAAAGAAAAGAGAAACTGACGCCAAGGAGGAGGGCTGGTAATGCAGTAAGCAATATTTGGAAGCTGATCCTTAGCAGGATGTGGCTGCAGCTCTTCCTGTTTTGGTGGTGGTGCGGCTCCTCCGCCTCCAGCCATATCCTTTCTCTCTTTGCTGTTCCTTTTGCTTCCTCTGACAGAGAAATTTTACAGACGACGTCCTTGCACCCTCTAAATAACCCAAATCTTTTAAAAAAAAAACCCAAATCCCTCTAAGAAAAAAGTACAAAATCCCAAAATAAATAACAAACTACCAAAGCCCAATTTCACAACTCCCAAAAAGAACGCAGAAAAAAAAGGATTAAAGCAGGGAAATGGTACTGGTACTGATTAGTTAAAGAGAACAGGTTAAAGCAGTGAAACCAGGTTGCGGAAAGAAAAGATGGGAAGAATTGCAGTGAAGAACATGGCGATTCTAAACTCTACTAATTGCGTAGTACAACAACAAAAAAGTAAGTATGTAGGTTAATAAAGACCCATTCCACTTGGAGGCCAAACAACTTAATAATAAAGTGAGTGTGAATGGAGGAAGAAAGAAAGAAAGAAAGAAAAGAGAGAAAGAAAGCAAAAGCTCGTCTCTTCCAAAGTGAGAAACAGACCAAAATTTATACTCCTCTCTCTCTCTCTCCCCCTCT
>Ga0307515_10012133_pt1 | contig 16250 bp, 17 predicted proteins | sample 17_EM_MG_FD_194513 | JGI IMG/M metagenome (GOLD analysis project Ga0307515, IMG submission 194513) | Populus trichocarpa ectomycorrhiza microbial communities from riparian zone in the Pacific Northwest, United States - 17_EM | ecosystem: Host-associated > Plants > Roots > Unclassified | place...
TACAAACAGGCCGTGCAGACGGGGCTGCGCTAACCACCAGATTTGACAGGAGGGTGTACATTGCTCGGCGGCTATCAAATCACGGAGTAAAGACGCCGAGTCCAGCACCCTCCCCTGTAAGGTCCGCACGGGCTACAAATTGACTTCCAGAGAGGATATGGTAATGAGTCGACATGAAATTGACTTTAGTAAGTGGTACTTCAACGTGCCTTTCGGGAGAGTGCCTATTATATTGTTACGGTGTTTAGCGCGGCTCCTCCTTTTCTAACAATTTGTTTCTTTTTGGAGCGTTCTTGCGAGATACCATTGCAGCGATTGTTTCCTGGTTCTATTATGAGGAGATCGATCAGCTGTTGCTAGGTAGAGAATGAAATTGAAAATTAGATGGGTTAGGTATTCACTTGGTCCCAGCATGCTCCGTGACTAAGTTTTCGGTTGAGGGCTAGTCACAGGTCACAGTCCTAGAAGGGCATTCCACATCTACAATTGAGCTCATATTCACCAAAGCACAGTGATGCCGAAATTCAGGTCGACGATCCTTCTAGAATCCCGTTGGGTGACCTTCAAGATGAAGTTGTTGTGAAGGTGGTCATGTGATCGGGAGATTGCCCCCGGGTTGCTTCTTAAGCAAGCCGGATCGAAGGCAAAGCAAGATTGGCCTTCCTCGTAATCCGCGTCGAATACAAAGAATCTCTTGATTATATCCTATAACCAACTCGAAACACACAGCCTTATACTACTGCTCCAAACAATCATGTCGACCTCTGCTCGCCGCCGTTTGATGAGGGATTTCAAGGTACGTCCAGCAGGGCGCCGTGTCACAATCTAACATCTTGAATCCTTAGAAAATTTTAGCCTAGCTGCTATGGATAGTTTATGGACAAGCTAACATTCCATCTTTGTAGCGAATGCAAAACGATCCTCCTGCTGGAGTCTCCGCCTCTCCAATCGCTGACAATGTTATGACCTGGTATGGCCACCCCGCACACGACCACCGCGTATATCTTACTTATACAAAACTTAGGAATGCTGTTATAATCGGACCTGCGGATACACCGTTTGAAGATGGCACATTTAGGCTTGTAATGCACTTCGAGGAAGCGTATCCTAACAAGCCACCCGGAGTCAAGTTCATCAGCCAGATGTTCCATCCAAATGTATATGGAACCGGCGAGCTTTGTCTGGATATTCTTCAGAACAGATGGAGTCCAACATATGACGTAGCGGCTATCTTGACAAGTATTCAAAGGTAGGATAATCATGCCAGACTTCCGTTACCTAAACTCGACTTAGCTTAACATTCATAGTCTTCTTAACGATCCCAATACCTCCTCTCCCGCTAATGTCGAAGCATCAAACCTGTACAAAGACAACCGCCGAGAGTATACGAAGCGGGTCCGCGAGACGGTGGAGAAGAGCTGGGAGGATTGAGTCATCCTTGTGGCGATTTCAAACACGACTGAGTCTTCCTTGACATACTGTCTACCCAAAGGAATTTACACAGCATAAGGTGCGGTCATAGCTGGTGGTTGGTGTCAAGGTGCTACTTTTCATTCATCAAGCGCGGCGTTCTGGGACAAAGTTTTTTGGAGAGTGAGGGAAAGGAACCAGTGGGCCACGAACAGCTGTCTCCCCTACGTGTCTTTCCAGAGGATTAGTACACGAACTGTACAGATGGGCCTTGTATCTTAATTAGATAAATTTGACTGTTGCACAACCGAAAATAAAAAATGGCATTTGACAGTGAGACACTGGCGCAATGATGCCGACGGGTAGTGATCGCGCTAACAACGGCCTGCATCCCGCTTCAGCCATGCAGGCCAACACGCTGGATCGTCAAGTCAACAGAGAACATCACGGCCCCCACAACCACATCTACCAACGAGTCCACACCGTGTCATTTACCTTTGATCTGTTCCAGTCATTCTTTCCCCCCGTCCCCAATCCACCCAGTCCACACTGTGTTTCCCCCTAATACACCTCGCAAACCTGGCCCATCCCTTGGACGCGAAAATCCTCGAAACGGGTTTGCCTACGTACCACTACAGCAAACCGCAGCTGCACCACCTGCGCTCCTCTAGTTGGCACAGAAGCCGTTTAATACTATAGGCCATCGGGCCATAGCCGCCACATTACCGCAATCATGGCGTAAGTATCTCCCGCACACCGGATTAAGGATCATAGGAACATAAGAGATACTGACACGATGGCTGTTTGCAGGAGCTACAACACTATTAAGGGTGCGGATTTTTCCAGTCTTCCAGATTATGCTACTTGAGATTGTTATGCTGATAATGCAGCTGGGCAGTGGTTGCGCGGTTCCGCCCGCAGAACAAGGTCGAAATCGCCAGCGGAGGCGAACCGATAGTAGAATTTGAGACGGAAGACACATGCAGCATCCAGGTAAGGACCGCCACACACGGGGAAGACGAGCGGTTGTAGAATTGGGAGCTATGAAGTATAGCATCTGCTCAATAGACGCTGACATGTATACATGGAAAACAGTCCAGGGAAGCAGCAGGCGCCTTTACCTTCGACCGGGTGTTTGATATGACATCGCGGCAGAGTGATGTCTTCGACTTCTCCATCCGGCCAACCGTGGACGACATCCTCAACGGGTACAACGGCACCGTGTTCGCCTACGGGCAGACGGGCGCGGGGAAGTCGTACACGATGATGGGCAGCGACATCGACGACAGCGAAGGGAAGGGCATAATACCGCGGATCGTGGAGCAGATATTCGCGAGCATCCTGTCCAGCCCGGGCAACATCGAGTACACGGTGCGGGTTAGCTACATGGAGATCTATATGGAGCGGATTCGTGACTTGCTGGCGCCGCAGAACGACAACCTGCCCGTGCACGAGGAGAAGAGCCGCGGCGTGTACGTCAAGGGCCTGCTCGAGATATATGTGTCCAGCGTGCAGGAGGTCTACGAAGTCATGCGGCGCGGCGGCATGGCGAGGGCGGTGGCGGCCACCAACATGAACCAAGAGTCGTCGCGGTCGCATTCTATTTTCGTTATCACGGTCACGCAAAAGAACGTCGAGACGGGATCAGCGAAGAGCGGGCAGCTGTTCTTGGTGGATCTGGCGGGTAGTGAGAAGGTGGGCAAGACGGGTGCAAGCGGGCAGACGCTGGAGGAGGCGAAGAAGATCAATAAGAGCTTGAGCGCGCTGGGCATGGTTATCAACTCACTGACGGATGGCAAATCGACGCATATCCCATATCGAGACTCGAAACTGACTCGTATTCTGCAAGAATCACTAGGTGGTAACTCAAGGACGACGCTTATCATCAATTGCTCACCGAGTAGCTACAATGACCAGGAAACGCTGAGTACGTTGCGGTTCGGTGTCAGAGCCAAGGCTATTAAGAATAAGGCGAAGATCAATGCCGAACTCAGCCCCGCAGAACTTAAGGCGCTGCTCAAGAAAGCTCAGGGTCAAATCCTCACATTTGAGGGCTACATTTCGAGTCTGGAGGGAGAAGTGCAGATCTGGCGTAGTGGTGAAACTGTACCAAAAGAGCGGTGGACTCCAGCAATATCGCTCGATTCCAGCAGTGCAAAGAAAGCACCACCTCCTCCACGATCAGAGACACCGTCAAGACTTGCGAGCACGGATGTTAGAAGGTCAGATACGCCGTCAAGGTCAGATACGCCATCAAGACCCGACTCTCGAATGGATATGGAGCGCGCCAGCACGCCCAGTATTGTGCTAGAAAAAGACGAGAAGGATGAGTTCTTACGGCGAGAGAATGAGCTGCAAGACCAAGTTGCCGAGAAGGAGACGCAGCTCGCGAATACTGAGAATCAGCTAAAGACCATAAAGGAGGAGCTGCAGTATTACAAGGACCGCGATTCCAAGACAAACAAGGACAATGAGCGCTTAACGGGCGAAATCAACGAGCTGAAGATGCAGGTGGAGAAAATCAACTTCGAGACCAAGGAAGCACTGATAACTATGGATGGCCTAAAGGAGGCTAACTCCGAGCTCACCGCCGAGCTAGATGAGGTGAAGCAACAGCTCCTGGATGCCAGGATGAATGCGAAGGAGACTAGCGCCCTCCTTGATGAGAAGGAGAAGAAGAAGGCCGAGAGGATGGCCCAGATGATGGCCGGATTCGATCTAGGAGGCGAGGTCTTCAGTGACAACGAGCGGAGTATCCGAAAGATGATCGGGCAAGTTGACACTCTGCACGAGATGAGCGCGGCTGGCGAGGCTATCGCCCCAGATGCATTAGAAGAGCTACGGCACAAACTTATTGAAACTCAGGGCATCGTTCGACAAGCAGAACTCTCAATCACAGCAAGGGGAGAGGAAGATGAAGCCCATGTTCGCCGGCGAGAAGCTTTAGAGGAACGCGCAGCAATCCTACAACAGAGATATGAGGAGATACTTGAGCGTAACCTAGGAGACGGTGACATTGAGGAAGTCAAGACCCGATTAGCTGACACGTACGCTGCAAGACAGGAGGGCGAGCTCGACCTCGTCGACGAACTTCGAGACGACCTCGCATGCAAAGTGGAGGAGAACCAGAAAATGAAGTCCGAGCTCGAGTCGCTCCAGCAGCGGCTAAAGAGCGGGGCAATCGTCAACGGCGTCGCATCCGGAGCCATCAACGGCAAGACGGTCCAACAGCAGATTGCCGAATTCGACAATATGAAGAAGAGCCTGATGCGGGATCTGCAGAATCGCTGCGAGCGGGTAAGTTCCAGGCTATTATTCCAACTCCCCTCCCTATAGCATAGCATAGCATAGCATACTAACCCTTATAAACACAGGTCGTCGAGCTCGAGATCTCGCTAGATGAAACCCGCGAGCAGTACAACAACGTGCTCCGCACGTCCAACAACCGCGCGCAGCAGAAAAAGATGATGTTCCTGGAGCGCAACCTCGAGCAGCTAACAGTGGTGCAGCGACAGCTCGTTGAGCAAAACAGCAGCCTGAAGAAGGAAGTGGCGATCGCGGAGCGCAAGCTGATCGCGCGCAACGAGCGCATCCAGAGCCTCGAGAGCCTGCTGCAGGACAGCCAGGAGAAGCTGACGCAAGCGAACCACAGGTCAGTCTACATCCTCTACTCCTCCCTTGCACATAAAAACCGGCCGGTCCTGGTCTCCTACAACCACCCGGCCGCGAGACGCACTAGCTGACATTTTCTCGGTGATTAGGTTCGAGGCCCAGCTCACGGTCGTCAAGGAGCGCCTCGAGGCCGCCAAGGCGGGCTCCACGCGCGGCCTGGGTTCCCCGACGTCGGGCGCTAGCGTCGCGTTCGGCGGGGCGGGATCCCGCATCGCGAAACCGCTGCGAGGCGGCGGCGGGGCGGAGGGACCGATGCTCCCCGTGCTGTCGGGCCTGCAGCAGCAGGACGCGGCGAACGGGGGCGGGAAGCGGAGCACTTGGTTCTTCCAGCAGCGCACGTGAGCGGACCTTTTCGTCTGAGTGAAAGCTAAGATACGAGGAGGGGAGAGATTTTGTGCTTTGTTGGGCCGAGCGGGAGGATCGTTTCTGGATACGGCTCGCGTGCGGGGATTCGCCCAAGGGCTCTGGCGTTGGCGGGAACCGAATTGAATGGGATGTTACAGGAACGCAGAATATTTTATTTCTTTGGTCTTGGGGGTGAGGGCCCCTCTCTTAGAAGACTACTGCATGCTCGGAGTTAGATTGGTGGATCACTCTCGTCTTTTGTCTCCGCTACTTTTTTTCACGCCTTTTATTTTGCCTGAAGAGATGAATGGACTGGTGGATGGATGGACGGGGGCCCTCGGCTTCATTTAGACGGCGGCTCGTTTGCCGGAGTCGGTTGGGGATGAGGTGTGGGAATGGGTGCGCATCGCAGTTAGATAGGCTGCGTTGCTGTCACTGGCGTCTGCATATTCATGGCTGCTGGAGAGAGGCACGCGAAATGCAGTGTAAGGAGAATCAATAGATATGTGGTTATGGCAACCCAGGTTTATACATATCGCTGCCATGGCAGCTCTCCCTGTCTTCCTCCGTTGAATGTTGGCCATTAGGGTATATTAATACAGGCCTGAAGATTAGACAAGAAATGCTAAATGCAGCAGCCGCTGAAGAATAGGGGGATGAAAAAAGAAGGACCAAAACGCTCACGCCCACCGCCGACACCTCGAAACGCCCTCTGAACGCCTATCTATGCATCCCGATCCTACAAATTCCCCAATTTTTTCTCTCAAGCCGTTCAAAGCCTAAGACTCCTTTCGTCACCACTGCCTCACCTCCTCCCCGGCCCATTCATCCCTCCAATCCCCAACCCCGCCCCCGAAAACAGCAATGACTGCCCAGCCCCCACCGGTAGCCCTCTCCTGTCTTGCCCCACCCCTCCCGCCTCCAAGTCCATCCCCCGCCATGTCCCAAACAGCTCCCTGAGCGTCGGACTCGCGTCCCCAACCGCGGGCAACGGGCCCACGAGCGGCGCGGCCTCCTCGCTCCCGGGCTGATACCTCTGCGGCGGCAGCTGCGGCGGCAGCTGCGGCGGGTCCGGCGTCGCAGCGCCACTGCCACGGCCCGCCAGCAGCGCATCCGACTCGACCGCGCCGTCCCGCTCGCCGTATCCCGCCCCGCTGTACGCTGCCAGCGCGCCCGACGCATCCGCCACGGGGCCGCCATAGCCGTTCAGCCGCGGACTGCCGCGCTGGACGCTCTGATTCCAGTTCTGGCCCTGGCCCTGGGTCTGGATCTGGTTCTGGTACTGGTACTGGTACTGCCCGAGCAGCGGCGCAGCGGCGGTAGAGCCCGCGCCCGTATCCGGATTCACCTGCTGGCTCGGCCCGCCCGGACTCCCGCCCGCGCCGCCACCGCTACCGCCGCCGTGCAGGCCGCCGGAGCCGGGGCTGCTGCGGTCGCTGGCGCTCAGTGCGCCGATGCGCGCCGGCATCGGCGGGTCGTACAGGTATGCCAGCTCCGGGTAGATGCTGCCGCCGGAGCGGCGGCGCGCGGCGGCGCGTTGGGAGCGGCGGCGGAGCAGGTACAGCGTTGCGATTACGGCGAGTAGGAGGCCGGTCGTGCCGCCGACGACGGCGCCGGCGATGGCGGATTTGGAGGGGGTTGAGGCCGCGACTGTGGCGGCTGCGGTGGTGGTGGAGGAGGCGGAGGCGGAGGTGGTTGTTGTGAGGGTGATTGGGAGGTTGGTTGTCGTTGATGAAGTGGAGGTGGAGAGACTGGTGGAGAGGGCGGAGGAGGTTGTGGAGGATACGGTTGAAGAGCTGGGTGAGGAACTGATGGAAGTGGCTTTCGATGATTTGCTGCTGGTTGTATCCGAAGAAGACCATGATGAGGTAAGGTATGTAGACGAGCGGTGTGTTGATGATAGCGAAGAGCTAATTGGTGAATGTGTTGATAAAATAGAAGGGGTCGTGCTTGGTGTTGATATTGATGAAAATGGGGATAGTGTTGGAATCTTCGTTGTAGGCCTCCTCGTGCTCAAAGACAGAACCACGCTAGTTGTTGGAGTTATGGGATACGAGGTTACTGGAGTCGAGAAACTTGACGATTCCGTAATTCCAGATCCAGATGAGGTAGTAGCACTAGCCGCGAGGACTGACGACAGTGGGCGAGTTGTCATCCCCGAAGAAACAGCCATTGGTAAGGTCATGAGACTGGATGAAAGCAACGAAGTGAAAGAAGCAAAAAAGCCCGTGCTAGGTAATGATGTTGGTATCGAATTAACGCCAGAAGAAATCGCGGTCGAAATGTCAGAAAAAGCGGTATTTATTTGTACAGTGGAAAATCCAGAATTAAACGGTAACGAATTTGACGTCTGGGCACCGCTCCCAGCGGATGATAAAGACGGTAGAGATGACAGCGGCATTTGAGTGGCGCTGGCTGGGATCTCAGATGTTCTCAGGACTGTTGGCGTAGTAGCATCGGAACCCGTAGGCAGGCTACTTGCAGCATTTGATGAGGGCACTTGTGCAAAAGAAAGTGTATTGGAAAGCTGTAATAGAGATTCCACGATGGAGGCAATTATAGATACTTCGCTTGCTGGCACTTCAATTGTTATAGGTGAAGGAGATGGTTGGGTTGTGACTAATACATTGGACGGTAGAGGACCAGACGGCGGACTGCCACTAGCCGATGGCAGCACGGCAGTTGGTTCTGGAATAATGACAATGGGAGTCAAGTCTTGAGAGGATCGTCCAGGAGTTGCTTGGGATCGCATAGAAAGGGACGACGGTGAACCAGGTGTTCCCCTAGCCACAGAGGAGCCACCAACGGAGGAAAATACAGAAGCAAAAGAAGGACTCGAGCTATCGGATGTAGCTACCAGTGAAGGAATTTGCGCTCTTCTTGATGCTCCTAAGGCTGTTGACTGTAATATAACACTGGTCGACAGGTACGTTGCAGGCCTCGTGGTATTAGCGAATCGGCCATCTTTAGAAGTCAGCCCCTGCGGATAATTAAATTTACGAGCAGAAATAGACATACCGAGTATTTGGGCGGCTGCGGCCTTCTGCGCAACGAGAATAGTCGCATAGAATAAAAGAAAGGAAGTCTTGTCCCACATTGCATGGTCGGAATAGGAGCAGAACTGGAAGAGAGTAGAGAGGTAGGAAAGAACAGAGTTGGAACAGTAGACCAATTGCAAGGAAAAAAGGAGGTCAGACCTTATTACAGCATCCGGAGACCAAGGACAAATAATTTGACTGCGCATCCATCGCGCATCCTTTCCCGCGGAGGTGCCAAGGTATATTTGGGTGTTGGCTGAGGCGAAGCAAAAGCAGCACCCGCCGCGTTGCCTGGTGCGGCACAGCCCAGCTAAAAATAGCACAAGGGCAGGCCGACTGCCTTCTCAGCCTCCGTGAATTCATCAAAGCAAATCTGCGGGAGTCAGACGCTTATCGAGAACTCTGGTCAGCCTCGCACCAATTGCCTTTAACAATTCGAGACGCTAGCTCACGGGAGATATGAAGATACATGCATCTATAGCTGCAGCCACATACGTTCCTAAAGGCGCCACTCGAAACAAACGATCGGTCCGATTCTACCTTGAAACATTGACCCCAGGCACGCCAGTTAACCGCCGCTTGAGCCTCGTCGACTGGTGTACAAAACTTAAATAAAAAGCCCTTTTGTACGTGCCTCGTCTCACAAGTGCGAACTAAAATGGAAGGATCACAGCTAAGTAGAGAACACCCTGTCCAAACCACCCAGTACATTCCCAACAACGTACACCCTTTAAATTGCTTTGCCCGTCGTAGCCCGCACCTTTGCAAGTTGAGAATTCTTATCACGGACTTTTTCCTGCAGCCAAGCTGGAAGTGCCCGGAGCATAGAAGCAATTGATGGCCCCAGGATGATCTGTCCACTCTTTACTTCCAGAATCTGTTTGACCATGACATCCGCAACCGTCTTAGGATCCAAGATAGGTGTACCAGCCTTTCTCAGATCCTCCTCGACCCTCTGTATCAATCTTGTGCGGGTCCACCCAGGATGTACAATAGTTGTCTTAATCTCAGGACAGTTATAACGGTATTTAAGTTCTTGGATAAGGCCTTCATGAAATGCAAGTAATCCGACTTTGGTAGTGCAGTAATCCGCCATGCCGGCAACACCAAGGAAGCTAGCCATGCTCGCAGTACTCATGATATGCCCCTTCTTTCTTGCAATCATGTCGGGCAAAAACTCCTGCACGGTATACCAATGACTGATGAGATTTACATCGAAAATAGCTCGCAAACTCTCCGGCGTGGCATCTAGAATGTTATGTGCGTTGCCTATGCCGGCATTGTTAATCAGGACAGAGGGAGAGCCTAGTGATGAGCGAATCGCGTCGCCTGTCTTCCTTACTTCGCCGCGAGATGTTATATCGCAATGGTAGAAGAATACATTAGCCGCTAGTAAATGCGTCAGCAATTGAGCAGGATAGAGCAGTAGATTTATGGAACATACAATCCCTCAAATCATCAGACAGAGGCAGGACATCAATGACAGCAACCTTAACTCCCTTAGACACAAGTCCCTTCACCACAAATGCTCCTATACCACCTGAGCCCCCTGTTACGACAGCCACCTCGTTCTTCCAGTCCCACGCGCTCTTGTCATCCTTCCGCAGCCATTTACGATTCGCCCAATTACTAAGCCATCTATTGGCCTTGCCAACCAGCCCAGTGGCAAAGAGCCATTTCAGAGAAGTTGTGAGAGGCACGGAGTAGTTCTCCGGCAGGCGGAGGGGATCACGGAGGAACGGAGGAGCAGCGGTTAGAAGGTATAGTAGTGGACCTGTGAAATAGGGAGAAAACGCGGTGCCTTTGATGAGTTGTGCCATTGTTAACGGCTAATTGTAGTTGTTGAATACAAGTCGGGCAGCTGGATCGAGCAGCCTGTAGTCTCTCACAGATCAGCCAGTTGAGACTACCTATGTCGCAGAATCAGACAAGACGTTCGTTGGTACGGACAGAACAATAAAAGGCGATTGAATGCGCCTTCGACAGAGAACTTCAGGCCATCTTGCTTCGTAAGGACGAGACAGTAAGCTCCCGCCAAGCTGACTCGCACGTCCTTCCTATATTAGTAACTAGACAATATCTAGCCCCGGCATCGAGCAACGACAGCGTAGCAAGGTGAAAGAAGATGCTAGCACCCCATAATTGACAGTCGACCTTGTTAGACTGCTTTGAGACGCGTTGAAATATCGGAGTAACAGTTGCGACCATCTGCCAGGGCTGGGATGGTGGTGCATGCCAAGACGTCGGACCGGTCCACTTTTCGCGCAGTGCTGGGATTGAAAAACATCTCACGCATCCCGCTTTCTTGCCTCCCAAGAGTACCAATCATTTGAAAAGTCTGTCGTATGCCTTCAGTTCGTGCCTACAGAATCAGGGGGACCTTAACGCCATTTCTCTACCCATTTCTTGCCGACTCAATTCTTGCATCGACCAGATCTTCACTCCGATTTGGACCCGAATCGATCTGCGGAAGATGCAATACCACGTCTACCCCTCCGACACCGCTATCGGGGACTCCGGGTGATGATCGAGCTTCCCATCTTAACCCTTCGCCCGAATCTTATTCTCTAACACCCTTCACCGACCGTGCTATCCTTTCCCTCCATGCAGGTTCCGGCGGTCATGGTTGCGTATCTTTCGTGCGAGAGAAGTACATTGCGGAAGGTCCTCCCAATGGCGGAGACGGCGGGAGCGGGGGTAATATCTACATTCAGGCTGTCCGGGGAGAGACATCGTTGCACAAGCTTGCACGAAGGGGCATGATCAAGGCCGGAAGAGGGAGAAATGGCCAGGGCAGATTGAAGGGCGGAGAAAGAGGTGAAGACATCGTCATTAACGTTCCTGTAGGAACCATTGTTCGAGAAATTTCAAGGCACGATCCTGTCACGGAGGCAGAGGAAGCTCAATGGAAGGCGCAACTCGAAGAAAACCCTGAGGAAACGCAGGGAAGTTGGCGACGTGACCAATGGCTCGTGTTTCCAGGAACTCTGCCATCGAAACTGGCGAGAATGGATTTTCCTGCGTTACCTAAGCCTAGGAGGTCTCATCTTGCGGCAGTTCAACCTCAAGCACCTATTTGGCTCGATCTGGATAAACCCATGGACACTCCGATGCTCCTAGCGGCAGGAGCAATGGGTGGTTCTGGAAACCCTCATTTTATAACTTCAAATACTCCCAGACCCAAAATCGCAACGAAAGGGGATGGCGGCATGAGGTTGTCAATTCAGCTGGAGCTGAAGCTGCTCGCTGATCTGGCACTGGTTGGTCTGCCGAATGCTGGCAAAAGCACATTATTGAGGTCGTTAAGCAACAGCCGAGCAAGAGTAGGCAACTGGGCTTTTACAACATTACAGCCAAACATTGGTACGGTGGTTCTTGACAACTACAAAGGCAGGCCGAGCGTCACGCAGCGGAGGCGACATGGTGAACCTAGAGTAAATTTCACTATTGCCGACGTGCCAGGGCTAATTGAAGATGCCCATCTAGATAAGGGGCTTGGCTTAGGCTTCTTGCGCCATATTGAGCGAGCTGCAGTACTCGCGTTTGTGGTAGATCTCTCTGCTGGAGATGCTATTACCGCTTTGAAGGCTCTTTGGAAAGAAGTGGCCGAGTATGAGACTTTACGTGGTGAGGAGTTAAATGCTGAGACAGAAAGGCGAATGGTGAACTGGAAGCCTCCAGTGAGCAACCTGTCGGAAAGCCGAGGCTCCACAGCCGAGCAAATAGCCATTTTCAACGCCTTACCATCACAGCCTTTGCCTCCGCTATCTCTTCCACCAATCTCCTCAAAGCCATGGTTCGTTGTTGCAACCAAGGCAGACCTCCCAGAAACCCAAGCGAATTACCAGAATCTCAAACAGTATCTAGAATCTATCAAAGCAGGCAACCTGCCTCATCCAAGCGGACATAAGAATGCATGGATGAAAACACTGCATTCGGTCCCCGTAAGTGCCATTCGGGCAGAAGGCGTAGAGGCCATCCCAGAGCTGGTCATGGAGTTACTCGACGAATAACTCTGAACCGCCAGACGCGAGCCCAGTTTCTGCCTCGTATCCAACCCACGCCGAGCCCAGCGTTTGGATCATAGTCATCACTCTACTCGCCAGTCATGAACTGCATTTTAAGCCCTCAAAATGGGATACTTATTGCGTGCAACCTCATTCGTTCTGACTGCAGATTGACTTCAAGGTTGCTGCTGGACGTGCCCGCCACATTAGGTCAGCCAAAAGGCATAGCATTTGCGAGGGAGTTGCCTTATTTTCAGACGTGCATTGAAAGTCAAAAGTGTATTATATCAAGGCCATAGCTAATTAGTTAACGACCTTATGTGACAAATAGGCTTGTAAAAAAAAATTGGATGAGCTACAGTTCCCAAGGACACAAAACTAGCGTTTCAACAACAAGCACTCTTCCATTGCTTTTGCGCTGGAGTCTCCGCCATGTATGCCAATAAACTCGAAAGCGAACGTTGGGGCGCCCTGGGTGGCCCGGGGGTTGACTACATTCTGCAAGCCAAACCGCGGGTAGCATAACTGCGGAATCTATCGATATCGCCGGAAGTTTGCACAACTCTTAGCATTTATGTTGGAGCCGAGCCATCCTTAGCGTCATTAAAGCTTTCTTAATCCCGAAGTTGTGGGGGATAAGCTTACTAGTGCCTATGGTGTTTCTTGGTGTCAGAGCTTTACTATGCAAGGCGCAGCACGAAAGCGTGAGGCACAGATAAAACATCATCGCGTCCACCCGGCTGTTTTGCATGATTCATGTCATTGGAGTATTATGCTAACCGTATTATGCAGAGGCTATCGTGCTCTGGTGTCGCTACGTTGCCTTTATGAGAGCATTTACGCGAGGGCCATTTGATCAGTCCTCGCCACGCCGTGGGAGTTTTGAATGAGTAGCCGAAGTACTTCAGCTAAACATACAGAAGACTTTTATAGTTATCTTAAGTACCTAAGTTATTCAGAGAGACACAACTAGGCGGTCAGAAATTGAGTGGCTCGTCAGCGACGCACAGGATAGCACGGCTAGTTTCCATCTACGCTGAAAATTTGACTCGAAATCTATAAGGATTATACCATACCTATCAGTGCGACCCCCGAAGCCGTCTTTTGGAAATCATTTGGTGCCTTAGGCAGCCAGAATATTCAGCAAAGCCATGGGATATGTAGCACCCGCGCAGGCTTTATCAGGCGCGGCAACTGGCCAAAGCCATTCGAGGTACTGCTTGAACTCCAATCAGTTGTCACTGGCTTAGGTTTTTCTTATTGTCATCCACGAACCCGGCATCCTTCTGCCTCCATCCAATGTTTGATAAGAGAAGGGCCGAAGACATGCTTAGCCTTTCTACAGCAATATATTTTTTATTTCAACATCCATCCACCTGAACTTAGTTTACTCTCCTTCATAATATATATCCTAATAGTCTTATATACTAGCTAACTATGCTTAAGTTCCTCCATATCCTTATTTCCCTACTGTATCTTCCCCAAGTACTCTCAGACGACATATTTCGGCCCAGCGCAGGAGAGCTCATCCCAGGCAATGCGACCTACCCGGTAAACTGGAACATCACTGAATACGCCGGGGCAGGAAATACGAGGATCGATGGAATCTATCTCGCAATACCGAACATGACTCCTCCATACACCAGCACCTTCCCGGTCCAGGCTCGTAAGCAACCCAGCTCTCTGATCGAGGCTCTACTGATACCTACCGCCAAACAGCAAACTATATCACTATGACAACGACTGGCTATATCAATATGGTGTTCACAGAAATTAACCCTACGAGCACAACAACAACAATACTTCTTGTGTATGAGCCCAACTGTTGCATTGCGAAAACATTCACTCTTGGGCCATACACCGTGCTCCGACATGACACGACACCATCAACTCCTACTCCTCCAGTCACACAGCCTCCTGCTCAAGGCGCTCAACCAACACAGACGGTCGTCTCAGCAGAGACTGTGACCCCGAGCTCGGGCATCACATCGCTGAGCCCTGCATTACCCAGCCCCTCCATATGTGAGTCCCTCCTAGCAGTATTTCTGGTTGTATTCTGGCACTTCATCTCGGTAAGCTTGTCTTCAAACCATCTTGCCATCTTGTTACTAATGTGCTATGTTAATACCGCATCCACAGCTACCCGAGTTTCTTCTACCTTCCAAACTGTAAAATCCACGCAGCCTCCACCTACTTCAACAACCACTTCCGCAACACAGCCATCATCAGAACATCACCTTTCAGCAACGGACATGGCTACTATACTCGGTGCTGTGTTTGGCACTGTGTTTGGAGGCGTGACTCTAGTAGTAACAGCAGCTATGTGTTGGAGGCAGTGGAATAGGTGATAGGGATGAGTAGTCATGTCAATCGCTACACGAATACAATTAATGTTCTAATTGTGCTTATGACGCAATCGACTAGTCAACTCTAGCTTTAAGTATACGTTCATATAGATCCTTCTTTGATGGGTGTTATATGTGACAATTCAAAACTGAAGCAAGCCCACCCCCACCAGCACTGCCTCTACCTAGCCTGGGAGAATTATGCTAACAATATTACGTAGAGGCAATCGTGCTTAGATGCGACCGATACCGGCATCAAAACAGCCGGCTTATCAAGAAATTTTACCAAGAGTCTAGCCTCTTCGCTGAAGACTTTCAGTGGAGATTTCAGATGGCCTACTACAATGGCTAATTGAAACGTTTAAGCCATCTATTAGTGGCCGGAATGGTGCCTAAGGTAGACTCGATATTCCCCCGTCGCCTACGGTATACATCACCGAACCGTAGCTTGATCAGACGCAGCTCGTTAGCCAAAGTCGTCCAATATACTACTCAAGCTTCATTCGTATAATCGGTTGAAGTTTCCCTAATTGCCACCCATAGCCTTGGCGCATTTTTATTCTTCTATCAACTGCCGGTCATAGACGTTTGACTCAAGGTACACCTCCAGCTTTCCTGATCTCGTTTACTTGAGCACATGTTCATATTAAATACTGTTTACACTTCTCTATGTTTTGTTTTCGGGACAAAACTCCGGCTAATAATGTTCCTCTATATGCTCTCGTTTCCTTGCCCTATCTTCGCCTTGCTTGCATTCCGGCCCCTCCAAGGAGAGCAAATACTAGGCAACACAACGTATCGGGCAAAGTGGAACATTAGCGCATATGGATTCAATACACTGCAGGAGTGGGAAGGAGTATACCTCGAAGTGCCAAACATGACTCCTTCATACACAAGCATCTTATCAATCAAGTCTCATAAGCCCACGGTGCCGGACTAATGGGCTAGCCTCTACTAATACTTAATACCGAAGTGAATTATTTGACGATGACAACAACTAGATATGTTAATATGATATTCACGGGAATCAATCCTATGAGCACAGTAATATCTATATTACTTGTGCACGATAAACTAATGATTCCGGGACTACCTTCACTCTCAGACCCTACACTGCAATTCAGCATGATCCCGCATCAGCAACTCCAACTCTCTCATTCCCGGACGTGGCTTCTGGAGCCATAACGGCAAAGCGGATAACGGGCTTTGATAGAGACTGCGACCTCAAGGTTTAGCTCTTCAGTATTTAGTTCGCCCTGCGAACCACTCCTACAGGCCCACCTATTGATCCCTAGCAAGTCTGCCTCAGCAAGGATGTCTTCTGGAAATATTACTACAGTAACTCTGTGTCCTGGGACACTGGTATCCATTTTCGGGTGGTTTACTCGCTGTTTTAAGCAGCGCTTGTCCCATGCGCCAAGCCCTAAGCGATA
>Ga0307515_10012134_pt1 | contig 16250 bp, 11 predicted proteins | sample 17_EM_MG_FD_194513 | JGI IMG/M metagenome (GOLD analysis project Ga0307515, IMG submission 194513) | Populus trichocarpa ectomycorrhiza microbial communities from riparian zone in the Pacific Northwest, United States - 17_EM | ecosystem: Host-associated > Plants > Roots > Unclassified | place...
ATAGCCTTTAATACCTATTTATAATTGTTGGAAAATCATCGCATTAAATTCTGATCTAACTAAATTTCTTTTACAAGAGTATTTGAGTTGTTCCTTAAAGTAAAGTACATGTATATGTTTAATGAACAGGACTGTCCATATGTACCAGTTAGTGTCTAAAATGGGGTCCTTTGAAATGATCAAATGGATGGAAATTGATTGTGGTAGGTAGCACTTTCAAGGTTAACATTTAACCCATTTCGAGGATTAAAATAAAAGGAAAATAAACCTATGGGCCATGGGAGATTTTTTTTTTTACACCTAGAGATATGGGGAAAGTTTAAAATATATTAATTAAGTAAAAAATCATGATTTAATCAGGTCTTTTCTATAAATAAATATTGGTTTCCATCCAATTGATATAAGCTAAACAAAATTATTTAATTAAAAAGTAATTATATTTATTTTGCTATTAAAAAAATCCTCTAGATCATTTGTGTATATTAAATCCAACTATTATTCAATTTGTGAGAGTTAGAGGTTGACGGCATGCATATGTGAATAAATAAATTATTTTTAATATTGGTATATTAAAATAATCTAAAAATATATAAAAAAATTATTTTAAATTAAAAAATTCAAAATTTGAAGAAATACGTTGCAGTTTGAGTCTATCTTCTTCTTTCTCTTTGCAATTATTTTATTATTTTTGTACTTCCGAGGCAGCAGAACTTATCCAAGTAATTTTTGAAAGGGGTCCCATAATTGGAATTTTCAATCCAATGAGCAGATTGGACAAAAGTACGAAAATCCTGAATATTAAGAGCAACCAGCAAAGGAGGTTTACATGTACATATTATTGCAAGGATGAAGGAGAGGTCAAATTCCATTGATGGAGCCTAACTTATCTCAAGGTACAGATCATCCATCAAGATCACTTCAATACTATTAAAAACTATTCAGTGGGTAACCCTAAGGGATGGATTGGATGCTTTTGGCTTGGGAAATCTTTTATGATCAATTTTAGAAACTTTTTAGTCTATCATTTTTATTTTTATTTTACGAAAATGCATGTTATAGAAAGAGCTTCGAAATTAATTGAAGTGTACAATCTAAGCTGCCTTTGTCGTTGCCTTCTAATTATTGTGGCAGAGATAAGATATTGCGTGATTGATTTTCCATCTCTTTTCTCCTGGCCCCTTCGCGTAATCAAACAAGACAACACCAAAATTCTTGTTTGTCTCGTAATAAAAGCGTATGTGGTGATTATCTGAAGTTCACTGAACAAAAAAGAAGAGCCTAATCAGTGCGTAAATGCAATCTGCAAGTAGCCATGGGCCATCCAAGTGTAGGAAGAAGGTTTATACTTCAGTTAAAAGATAGGGATACTTCATTTTTAAAAAAAGAAGAGGGCACCATCACCATGCCGTTCTGTTTTGTTTTCCTCCAAGTTTTTTTTTCCTTTTTCTTATAGTTTGTTTACTCTTTTAGTATTCCTCTCTGTTTTGTTTTTCTCCGCTTTGTTTTTTCCTAATCAATCCCACTCTGTCATCCTCCAAGTCCCATTCGTTTGATCATGTATTTTTCTACGTATCTGTACATCCGTCATTTTCTCTTCTCGATTTAACATGAGCAATTCCTTTTCTAGTACAATTAAATAATTATTTTTCAGAGTGTATTGATGGTAATTTGCCGAATGATAGGTGGATATTTGTCTTTAAAGAAACCAATATTTACTTTATTTAATTGTGGATGGAGTAGGAGGGCACCATCACCATGCCATGCCGTTCATCCAAACCCGCTCTGGAGTTGCGTAAATAAATCTTTTTTTTTCTTTTATATATATATATATATATATAGCATTAAATTATTATATTCAATAGTAGACAACTATTTGACTATACATAAATATATTAGAATGCTAGAAAGAATAGAAAGCTTGTCCTGTGGTCAAAAGTCGAATCGGACCCAATCCAAGGTGTGGAATGTAGAGAAATTATGGGATCCGCCCCCATTTTACATACTGTTGGCTTATTACGTATTTGGAATTGTTGTTGTAATTTAGAGAAATTATTTTTAATTATAATTTATTTTATTAAAATATATATTGAAATTATTGTTTAGTGATATATATATTCAAGGTGTTTGGTTAAAATTAATGTTGATAATAAAATGATAAAAAAAACATGTATTAATTTCTCATTTCAGAATTACATTAATGTATATTTCATTATTATTATTATTATTATTATTATTATATTGTAAAAATAATGATGCAAATTACAACATCAATTTTATTATCTTATTAAACTTGTTAAAATCCTACGCAATCCTAGCCTTGTCCCATTAATAACCTTTATTTCTATAATCCTAGCCTTGCATGGATCCATGAGATCACTGGTTGCCAGGTTGATATTCTTCTGGGGTTGGCTCCTAAAAGAAAGTGTAATTTACCTGATATTCCCTTTTTACAGTGGACTGTATTAGCCATACAGTTGTAAATTCATCATCCAGGTTAATTCCTACTAGGGAGCTTTTATAGAAGTTTACTTGCAACCTCGATGCTAGCTCAAACCATCTCAAAATCCTCTCTATATGGATCAAAGATTTGCAGTCATTTGGAACAAAAACAAGAGTATCATTTGTGTATTGTAAATGGGTGAGATGGTCTCTATTACCATAATCAATGCCCTTGAAATAACAATCCTTCTGCTGCCATATCAAATAGAGAGGGTGAACATCTAGATGTAATCCATGCTCAACTCCAAATTCGTGACTTGGAGAGCCATTAATGGAAATGGAAAGATATGAACTTGAAATGCATTCATGTATAAGAGATCTCTGTTTATTTTTTTTGCCAAAACCCATGCATGTCATCATTTTTTCAAAGTATTTCTCGAAGACAGAATCAAAAGCTTCAACTTTCACAATGTACCCGTCAGGCCGTCACTACCACTTCTCTTTACCCCCATGAACCACTTCATTCGCTATCATAAAACCGTCTTCTTACTTCCTTCATTCAAATTTCAAACATCATGTTCTAGCTAATTAGATTCATCTGAAGAAAGATACTTGAAACTCGTAACTCCTATATAACCCTCTCAGCATGAGCTTTGGTGAAGAGTCTTGAGAAAAAGGAAACAGCAGCAACTTTAATATCATGTGGAGAAGAGTGATTGATTCCATCATGATTAATCCTTGTAATGGTATTTCGACCTTTCCTAATGCTTGCTGCAAGATGCAAAAATCTAGTGTTTCTATAATTTACTTTGAACCAGTTCTATCTGGACTTTTGTCTCCATATTGCTTCCACAACATTTATTCACCTCTCCATAGTGATCCCCAAGATATCACTCATTTTTAGAAAATTAATCGAGAATTAAAAAAATCGAACACCCTAAGTGGATGCATCATATGGCTAGGCATCTCCCTGTTGTAGTTAATTTTAATGAAGGGGAGAAATGATCATTTTCTTCTCACGGTTCCATGATAGGCACAACTTGGTTGAAACCCTTTTACTGAATGGTGACGCTGCTATGACTGTGACGAGAAATAGAGATGATGGTTTCGACTGGTCACACAACTGTTGTTTCTGAGATTTGATTGATTAGAGAAATGGCGTCCACAGCGAGGAAGCAAGAGACGAGTTCGAAATGCTTCTCTAATGGGACTGACTCCACTTTATTATCAGAGAATTGAAGCAAGAGGGTGAACGAATGACGGAAAAGTTGGAAGAGAGAATCTCAATCAAGTAAACCAACCACTAATTGCTATAAATAATACTAACCTCTGTATACTACTAGTAGTCCAATTTATTTATTTATTTATTTGTTTGTTTATGGGTTTGACATACGCTAGTCAATGGTTTTCTCAGCTGTCGTCACTCACTCTTACTCGCTTATCTTCTTCATCTTCTCACTCTTTCAGCCTCTTCAACAGAAACTACACACAAAGGAAAGTCATCACTAACTTCTCTCCTAAAAGACAGCTACAGCGGCCTACTTTCAAAACCATGGCTTCTTCAACACAAGTAGCTGATGCAACAGCCAAACAAGACAAAATCACTGCCCCTTACGGCTCATGGAAGTCCCCAATCACCGCAGACGTCGTCTCTGGCGCTTCCAAACGACTCGGCGGAATCGCCGTTGACGACCACGGTCACCTCTTCTGGGTCGAATCCCGCCCCTCTGAATCTGGGTAAACTCGAAACCCTTGCACAAAATATACTTAACTGTTTTCAGTTTTCTCGTCTCGTGACTTGATTTTGGATGGTATTATGGTAATTTGATCAGGCGAGCGGTTCTTGTGAGAGAAGCCGACAAACCGGGAGAAGAACCCACCGATATTACACCGAAAGAATTTGCTGTGAGAACAACGGCTCAAGAGTATGGTGGCGGCGCATTCACGATATCAGCAGATACTGTCATTTACTCTAATTACAAGGATCAGCGGCTTTACAAGCAGTCTATCAAATCCAAAGGTCGAATGAGCTATTACTAACTCATCAACTGCTAATTTTCACTTTTTTTTTTTTTATTTCAATTTGTTGATAGTCCATGCAGTAGATTCTTCTCCTGTGCCGCTTACACCGGACTATGGCGGTCCCGTGGTTTCTTATGCTGACGGGGTCTTTGATTTGCGCTTCAATCGTTTTGTTACTGTGATGGAAGGTAGATAGATCCTCATGAACTCTGTTTATTTAGGGTTTGGATTAGAAAGAATTTTTTTTGATGAATTTATGATTTTCTTGATAGATCGTCGCGTCAGTAGTACAAATTCAACCACAACAATTGTTGCTGTAGGCCTTAGTGACAAGAGTATCCAAGGTAAAAACTTGTTGGAATAAGATTTATGGACTTAGAGTAAGAATTTTCTGTTTTTTTAACTTGGTTTTTCAGAATTATCCAAATGCTTTTGTTCTCGAAATATTAGCTGTTTTACTATTTGATTCTTGGCCGTATGTTGAGGAAATGACCTTTTTTTGGATATTTTGACTTCAGAGCCAAAAGTATTAGTAAGTGGCAATGATTTCTATGCATTCCCACGCATAGACCCCAAAGGCGAACGGATAGCGTGGATAGAATGGGGCCACCCTAATATGCCATGGGATAAAACAGAGCTCTGGGTCGGCTATATTTCTGAAAATGGGTAAGCATAATTTGTCAATGATTGCATTTCAAGAACTTCCTTTGGCAGTAGTTGTCAAATTTGGTTTTCTTGCTGCTGATATACGATATTCAGCACCATTCTGCTTTCTTTTCAATAAATTCTTTGCTATCAACGCTTTAACTTGTTCGAAGATCAGCAATTTATCACAAGGTGCTATTCTTAAATCAGTACCATGTGACTCATCATCACCTTGCTTTTGTTATATGCTGTTTGGTGCATGAATATGGTTTTCTTTGCTATAAAAACAACCTGCTTAACTTTAGGATTTTAAATTTGTGTCAAAACAAACTTTTCAGGTCACCATTCTCTAGGACAGAAAATCACTTGATACTACATTCTGCGCTGAATTTAGTTCTCAGTTATCATAATGCAGATAAATAAATACACAGGACCACTTGATGCCGCTTATTCCTCTTAATTTTCTCATGCAGAGATGTTCACAATCGCATTTGTGTTGCTGGTTGTGATCCTACCCTTGTGGAGTCTCCAACTGAGCCCAAGTGGTCCTCCAAAGGTACTATATTTTGTCGGTTTTATCATGGAACTTCACATATATGATGTAACTCGGCTGGGGAGCAAATTCTCTGGGATAAATTTGCTGTTGGGGGAAGCTTCTGTCTGCAACATGTACTTAATAGAAAAAACATGTGGTATGTTTGTTCTGAGAATAGTGATTAGGTCAACAAGGTTTATGTTCTGAAAGTGGCCTCTGGATTGGTTACCTGCACATCAATGCTCAAATTATATTCCCGAGACATAGTCCTGAAACCTAGTTTGGAGTTGAGCCTTGTGCTTGATTCCCTTGGAAGCTACTGCCATTTTTAGTACATATTTAACATTTTAGCCATGCATGTATGACATTCAGCTATTTTGTCCTATCAGAATTCTTGTAGCTTCAAGTTATTGCATATATTGATATTTTCATTTGCATTGCTACAGGTGAACTATTTTTCATCACTGATAGAAAAAGTGGATTTTGGAATCTATATAAATGGGTAAGTTCTATAATTGGGCAGTTGTTTGATGCTATGGTACACCCTTTTCTCTATGTAATCTTCTTTATGTGAAAACAAAATTTTAATTGATTATGCTTCTTAAAGAGAGAAAATTCACATGCAGGACAAAGGATTCATGCATGCTTAGACCACATTTTCAATCATACTCATTTTCATGAGATTAAAAATAAAACAATCGTAAGCAGGATTATGGAAGCATTACATTCTATGTTGAAGTGCTTGGACCCTCTGCTTCTTGTGCATTACAACCATTTCTTCGGCATAACTATCTGCTGAACTGATTATCCTTTCTCTTTGGACGACAGATTGAATCTGTCAATGAGGTGCAAGCAATTTATTCCCTGGATGCTGAGTTCTCGACGCCATTGTGGATTTTTGGCATCAATTCCTATGAGCTTATTCAGAACAATGAAGGAAAGAACTTAATAGCTTGCTCTTACAGGTAAACCTTAAAAAGTCAATAGCTTTGCTTTCTTTGCTTTATGCATCTGCTTTGGTTTTTATCTTACGAAAAACCTTGTTTCTTTGGAAATTTTTTGTGAGCTTCCACTTGCAAACCAAACTTCATTGTGATCAAACTATTGGAATGTTTGGTTTCAGGCAGAATGGAAGATCATTTCTTGGTATTCTGGATGATGTTCAAAGCTCATTATCTCTACTTGATATTCCTTTCACGGACATCAATCATATGGTACTTCCTCAAATCTTATTCTCTCCAGTCTGTAGTTTGAATGAAAAGCCCTTAGCTCGGACATTAAAGATGATCTATCTAAGCTGTGCATCTTTGCCCATGCAGACTTCATGGAACCGTTGCTTATATGTTGAGGGAGCATCTGCAATTCATCCATCATCAGTGGCTAAGGTGCTACAGGATGTTCTACTCTGAACCACTTTCCTTATTCACCAGGAGCTGGTGATTTTAGTTTTACAAGATTGTATTCATCAATATCAGCTATCCTTTCTGTCTTTTCAGGTGAACTTAGATGACTATGGATCCAAAGTTGTTGATTTCAAGATTATTTGGTCATCTTCACCTGATAGTTTGAAGTACAAGTCATACTTCAGCTTGCCTGAGTTAATTGAATTCCCAACAGAAGTTCCTGGTCAAAATGCCTATGCATATTTTTATCCACCTTCAAATCCCATTTACCAAGCTAGTCAAGAAGAAAAGCCTCCATTATTGTTGAAAAGCCATGGTGCGTGCCCTTGGTTGTATGTTAATGTTTACTGTTATCAATTGATGAAAAATGAAGGAAAAGATTTCTGAAGTGACAACTGTGATGTGATTTCGAGTATTTTTATTCGACAGTTATGGAATTGAGTTCAAGATATCTCATCATGATAAAAATGCCATATTTCTTTGCATTTCATTTTCGATAAACAATAAAAAGTAATCTTGATTGGATTAGTATTCAAAAGTTTGAGTTAAAGAGATTTTTTTATAATAGATATCAAGCATTTATAATAAATGTCAAGCATAAAGTGTAAGCCATATTAATAAATTGGCAGTACTTTTCAATAAAATGATTCAGAGAAACTTGTCGTGGTTGGAAAAAGTGCCTGATTGCTGAACTTGTTTGATGGTACATATTTTAATTTATGCTTTCTTTTGAATAAATTGGTTTGCTTTAATATTTTTTAAAAAATTATTGACCCATGGCATCTGAATTTTTTCAGGAGGGCCTACAAGCGAGACACGTGGAATCTTAAACTTGAGCATCCAGTACTGGACCAGTCGTGGTTGGGCATTTGTGGACGTGAATTACGGTGGAAGCACTGGTTTGTCCTTATCCTTCATTTCTATTCCATCTTAATCATAATTGGCATAAATAGAAAGAACTGTCCTTGTTTTCTGATTCAAAGTGGAGGTTGTGCTTGACCCCTAGATTTTTTAAATTTGGTGTTGTTTCACAAGTTACTTGGCTGCCATTGCACCTCTCTACTTTGATAATTATCTTATGGAAAAAAGTATGGAATCTGGGCTTGTTTTGCAGTTGTGCTTATTTGTTGGATAAAAATGTTAACATTTATATGTGGTGATATCTTTATACTAAACATTTTATGGGCATAAATTTTGAAGGTTATGGTAGAGAATATAGAGAACGCTTGTTGAATAAATGGGGAATTGTGGATGTCAATGACTGTTGCAGTTGTGGTAAATTTTTGGTAATGCTTATACTTCTGTAATTGCTTTGCATGTTCTACTGGATACACATGCTATAATAATATTTTCAAAGTTATGCTAACGTGCATATTTTTTCATCTAGGTGGACAATGGAAAGGTAGACAGTGAACGGCTATGTATAACTGGAGGTTCTGCTGGTGGCTATACAACCTTAGCTGCTCTTGCTTTTAAAGAAACATTTAAAGCTGGAGCTTCCTTATATGGTGTGAGTGCTTCATCCTAAATTTAGTTCCAAATTAGTTTCCCAATTGACTTTAGTGTATGGTCAATGATATTGTGAGAAGAATTTGGTTGTTGCCTTGATTGTTTTATGTTCTTATTTGAATTCACAAGATGGTAAAGCCCATTAAAATGGATCTGGAAATAATCCATGGATTCATTTTTCTCCAGATATTACAGTTTTATTAGTATTCCACTGCATTTTCAGTAAAACACTGCTTTATTCCGTTCTCACAATGCACCATCTAAACAATGCCCTCAAAATGGATTTGTTTGTCCATCAATTTTTATGTCAAGAAGCAGGGTGCCTTTTGCTGAATGACCAAATCTTGTTGAACATGAGTTTCATTTTTCAGTCCTCGTTAACAACTTAGAACCCTGGCCATCATGTTAGGTTAGTCTTGTTGAAAATTGAGAGTGGGCTTCATATTTGAAAACTTCAGCACCTTGCTAAAGGGGAGCATATGGCGATGAATTTGAGGAAGATTTAGTGGATTTGTATATCTGAACTGGGTTGCATGGATTGAATCTTTATTTTAAATGTACAATGGCTCCCTTTGAGGGTGGTTATATTAAATTCTGATCCATGAAAATAAGAGTAGAAGATTTCCGCAATCTCATTGTGTGGCTATTTAAAGATACATTTGAAGTTCTCTGGCTGGTGTGTCTGCTGAATTTTTCATTTTTTCCTGTTTTTCTCCTATTGCTGCTCTTCCCATGACCAAGAACGACATTTTAATTTCTGTGGTTGTCATATGATTTAAATTGATAGATCAATCATACTGATTACTAATTAAAGAATTACAAAGAATGCAAGGCCTAACAAGGAGTTTCATAATGAACAGGTGGCTGACTTGAGCATGTTGAGAGCAGAAACTCACAAATTTGAGTCTCATTACATTGATAATCTTGTTGGTAAATTGCACAAACATATCTCATTTATACAGTATTTTTATGCTCCTTTTATTTCATCTAGTGGTGTGGCAATCCTTTTCTGATTGCAGGTACTGAAGAGGATTACTTTGAGAGGTCTCCTATCAATTTTGTTGATAGGTTTTCTTGCCCCATCATTCTATTCCAAGGATTGGAAGACAAGGTACAGATACCACATATTTTTCTGTGTTCTTTGGGTTATAAGAATGATAATCAAGGGTATCAATAAGCTTCAGGCCAGGAACCAGAGACATGTTGCTAAAATGCTGGGAATGAGGGTGAATGATCGCATCCATCATGCTATCTTGCTGTTATAGACTGATTGTTTGTTAATGGTGTTGCTTCTAAAACTTACAACTGAAAAACTTTTTGCTAGTATCTATTTTATATGGCAGAGCTAATCTTTAGTGACAAATTTTGGGGTTTAAATAAAGTGTGACTTGGAATTTTATTATTTGATTAAATTGTATTTCCTTCCATCTTGGTTCAAGGTCAACTTTAACCCTAAGTTAGATTGCTGTCCATGGCGACTTACATCGTGTGGTTAGGTTGAATAATCATCTTGAAAGAGCCGTGGTGCAGAAATTTGAACTTTTGCATCTTCAATCTATTTGCTGCCCTAACAATGATGTCACCATTCTACTAGCATCCTGTAATTTCCTTTATCGGCTTCTTAATATGGCAACTATTATTTCTGTTGGGAACTTTGCCAGTGCTAATAGATAGATGAATCATCAGAATAACAGAGGATATCTATATGAAGGTACTGGTGTGTTGCATTAAAAAAACACGTTGCATATCATTGGTTGCAAAATGTAAAATATGTGATGCTAAAATAAACAGAAAGGGGTCCATGTAGCTGCTGTGCCTCTGCCCTTCTTAATCAATGGGGCAGCAGGGTGGCATCTACTAGAAAAGATATTACTGTAAATCTAAATGCTAGGAAACAGCGAAGCTTTCAGCATATCAATGACAACTGAGTTCAGATATCTCTGCATGGTGTAGGTTGTGCCCCCTGATCAGGCTCGTAAAATCTACCTGGCATTGAAGAAAAAAGGTTTGCCAGTAGCTCTTGTGGAGTATGAAGGAGAGCAGCATGGTTTCCGGAAGGTATATTCTAATGTTACAGTTCATTTAGCTACAACATTTGTAATGGATATGGATATGATACATCAGGTTTGATCTCTGAGTATATGCAGGCCGAGAACATTAAGTTTACACTGGAACAACAGATGCTGTTTTTTGCCCGCTTGGTTGGACGCTTTACCGTGGCAGATGAGATTGATCCAATTAGGATTGATAACCTTGACTAAACATATGGTATGATAGCGTGTGAGTGCAATCATGGGCTTGGTAAAAACCATTTGATGCCATCTGATCAAAGCAATCGATTTTCTGAATTTCAGGAACTTTGTGGACTCTTGTCAGTGGACAACACTAAAATGAGCTTGAAGGTTGGAAGCCCATGGAATATGACGAGCATATGGAGTACCTTCCTCCACTTTGGTACTGAAATGGGAACATGAAAAAATGACTTCTTATTTGCTCTTCCCCTTTACTCCTCCATACATCAGTTGTATTTCATATATATCGGAACATGCACCTGTAAACCCTTTGATTTCATATGATGTCTCTCTGCTTCAGTTCTCTGAAGACAATAGAAAGACTAGTTACGAATGTTTTCTGTTTAAAACCTTTACAAAAGGGGGTACGTGGTTGTCTAAATGTGAATTTGCATGCTGTAGTCGTATAGGATATAAGTGGGGGATCATGAAGGTTTTCTATTATCTGCACCTGTTGAACGTGTAATAACATAGTCAGCTTGCATATTTGAGTGATTCTGGATCAAAGTGCTTACATCCCACCAAATTCAGGATAAATTTGGTCATCTTGAGTTGAAATATATTGTTATTGATGGTTAGTTGACTAGATTTTAGGAGTTGCATTACTGCTTTTACATCTCTGTTGGTGCTAGTTCGTTGGTGGAAAACAGTCCTCCTTAGGTTGCATTGCCTGCGATCGTAGAGAGGGATCATCAAGGATTAGAAAATCAATTGTGACTATGAAGTCTAGAAGTTGACAATGTCAGTTTGTGTACCTTTGCTGGGTTATTTGTTTTTCTTCGCAGATAATGAAATTAATAGCAATTCAATAGTGTCCATACATAATAATTCCAAAAATCGCGGGTCGAATGTCCTGTTGTAACGACAACACAAGGATCCTTCGATTGGTTAGACGATGTGGAGGTAAAACATCTTCGTTCCTTGACGCTTGATTTGGGGCATTGTGGATTTTACTTGTACGCATAGTTGCCCCGCCAAAATCACGCTTTTGGTTTTATTTTTTGAAATTACTTTATTAATTTGATGAACTGATCATATCTTAGAAGAGAAAATTGTGAGGAAATGTGTGGAATAACAAGGTGGCAAAAATTCTTATCCAATCGGCATTCATAAAAACGAAACATGAGCTCTTGATCGTGTACGTAGTAGTTCCAATATTTGCAATCATGCTTTTATTACAATTGTAAAGAATCGAAAGAAAATCAAAGAATTGATATGGCACTAGGTTATCAATGAAAGACCGATCAGAATTCAGCAGGAACTTTCATTGATGAGCTATATATCGATCAGGGATGGGTTTTCCTGTGCCAGTTCTACACTTATTACAATATTAACAACGTAACTAAAGGAAAACTTTACTCCTGGAGGCTGGAGAAGAAGTATCAACTTTTGATTAACGCGTAGAGGTTGCAAACCCGTTGCCAGGGGCATGAGGGGCTCGGTTGAAGGACAATCTCCCAAAAAAACCTTGTTTGTACGGCAAGAAAGTCTTCTTCTTCAAATTCTCAGATGCTGCTTTATTCAATGTGTAATGTAACTCATGTGCCGACACTGGACCTTTTCTCCTTAAAGACGCTGAACCTGAACTGTCAGTGGACAAGAAGCTCGGTTCTTTGCCATCTTCATGTTTTTTGAACAAACCTGAGTACTTCCTGAGACGATCCTTTTCATGCGCATGTCCCTCAGATGCGCTTCTAAATAACAGAAAATCTCTCAGCCTCCACTTCCTTGAAGAACTCTTTGAAGAAGAATTAGAAGAAGAAGAAGAAGAAGAAGAAGAATTAGATGATACTAAGGCTTTTGGATTTTCTGCTGATTGATTGGTGATTTTATCTAGCTGTTTCTCTTCTTCCCATGGATATTCGGATGCTCTAAATAGAGTCAGTGATCTTGATGCTCTACGGCTTGAACTGGATGTTAACCCTGAAACTTTCTCTACCTGTCTTCCTCTTTCATTTTGATCTGTTCTCTTTCGGCTATTTTCAACTGCAGTTGCAAATGGATCTGAGTCTTTCTTTTTTCTTGGCGAGAAAGCTTCACGTATCATCCTTTTCCCCTTCTGTATCGGAGATCTTGGTGAGGAAAGTGGGCTTATCTGGGTAAAACCCTCGCCTTGTAATCTAGGCGGAGGCTTCAGGGGGCGGATTTTGCCTCCATCAAAAAGTTCATCTGCTGAGAGTGATGTCTTTTCAAGTTCAACACAGAAATCAAAAGCAAAATCATCTTCACTATTGGTGTTGGCTGTTGCCCGTGGTGATTTAGGTGTCCCACGCCTTTCATCCCAATGAAAAGTAAACCCGGTTCTTTCTTCATTACTATCAATCAAGCTGTCGAAATAACTATAAAACTCAGCCACACGTGAAGGACTTGTTGGAGCGCTGAAGGTGCAATCCCCAAACCGTTTCGGTGTAGATGGAGCAGTCAAGAATGGCGAAGTTCGAGCCTCGTTGAAGTCGAAATCCATGCCCGGTGCTGGTACTATAACTTGTAGTTTTAACATGTTTCTTTCTGTACTTGCTTTCGAGTTTTATAAGTGTTTGTTTGAGAGAGAAAGAGATGTAGATCAGACAGGTTGCTGTTTGATGAGGAGGTAATAAATATAAAGTGAAGGAGAGGGGATAGGAACTCAAGGAAGGGAGATTGTTGGCTGTATGAAGTCATAAAATAGGAGCCGACTTTTAATACTCAAGCCATTTTCACGTCATTTTCAGGGAATATACGGCACTGTTAGAAACATGAACAATATTAATATTTCAATTTTTTTGAAAAAAAAGAAGAAGTAGTTTTCAATTGTTTTTCAAATGAAGAAAAAACATCAACAATACATTTTTCTCTTTTTTGTATACTAATACTTTTTAGTTATGTAAAATATTAAAATCATTTTTTTATATTTTCATATTAAAGTAGTATTATAAATTTATTTTTTATTATAAATTTAATATATGCATTTTTTTAGTTGACAATATAAGTTTTTCATGATAATTCTTAATCTTAATAAAATAAAATTAATATTCCACAATCATATTATCACAAATACATAATATTAAGATAACTATTATAAATTATGATTTTGGTTTTGGTTTTTTATGAAAATTGATATAATCTGAAGTATTTTTAATTTTTTGATGAAAAAATATTTTATATTTTTAATAAACAAACATGTTTTTTTTTAATTTTTTATTGAAAAAAACCATTTCCTATTATTGAACATACCTTATATTATTTGCACATGAAAATATAAAAGGGGTGTTGTTTGATATTTTTATTTATTAATGTGAAGATCTTAATTAATGTTTTAAAATTAATAATTATATAAGTTTTTAGCGATTGTTTGATATTTTCAGTGACTGTTTGATTAGTAGGTGAAGATGTAGCGTGTTATGGCAAGCCATGGAGCCACGCATGGGTGAATTTTCCATGAAGTTAGGGGGTGAAATGTTGAAGTTCATAATCAGATTAGATTATGAGAACATGAAAGTCAGTAAGTCACCGTCTTGGCTCAACGGCTTCCCCTCCTCCACACCTTGTCAATCAACGGGTCCCTCTCATACGTGTCCATTGATACCAGAGTTGTAATTTTGTGAAAATATTTTGGACTTTTTTTTATTTTATTTTGAGTCTGTTTGATCCCTTTCCGTCCATCATCAGTTCGTTAAATGAAGAATTTTCTCATCAATAATCATACCATTGAAGGCTGGTAATTTTCTCATACGTGTCCATTAAAGGGTTTGTTTTTCTTGTGATTTCAAATTCAAGCCCTGTAATTGTTAATATGATGACCACTGAAGGCTTACATAGTCGTTAACTTCAGGATCCATAAGATTAATCGAGGTACGTGCAAATTGACTCGATCACCCACGTTAATAAAAAAAAATCTCATAAATAGAAATTTTGTTTTTTTAGTCGATTCGTATTACTTTGTGCTCATCAAAATTCGTGAAATAAATTTATGTTAGACCTGCCATGCCCATGGGGTATAACTTGTATAAAAGCCAGCAGTACAAAATGAAAAAAACAAGGGAAATGAATGCATAAATGAGCACGAGGGCATAACTCGATAGGTCCAGCATCCAGAAAAGGTAACAAGAAAGAAAACGGGGCCTTGAAAAATATACAAAACTTCATGAATTAGGGCTCTTTGGAAGTTAATTTGGAACCATGTCTTTTAAAAATTTAAATTTTTTTATTTAAAATTATTTTTTATATTTCTGAATCATTTTAATGTGATGACGAAAAATAATTTTTTAAAAATAAAAAATTTATTATTTAGATATATTTCTAAAAAACACATTTTAAAAATCAACCATCTTCGCACTTAAAGAATTCTGTATAAAGAATTGAAAAAAAAAATAGGAAAGAAAAAAGCTGAAAAGACTGATTTCTCATTTATTACGTGGATAGGAAAGTTTGGTGAGGAAAAGTGAAGGAGGAACCGGCCGACGTTAGAATTTCAATGACGGTGACAGGAGCATGTTTTAATTGCGTTGAGAGCAATGCTGTACTTTAAACACAGCTTCCAAGCGGTCGTCATGGCATGCGTGATGCGTGGTAAAGTTTGTAGCTTTAAGAAGAAAAATTAACACACGAATTATTGTGATGGTGAGATTCATCACAATAAAATAACTATCCAACAACTCATGATTTTTTTAAACAAATTCCCTACCGTTATTTCTCGTCATTTACCATTTCGTTATACATCTTTGGGTGTTCATTATATGGCGTTGCTGGCTGCATATATAATGCTTCAAGGGACACCTTTAATGTAATGGATGTCACAATTAATGAAAAACGTTGGATAAATGTCACAATTAGTTATGACTAAATTGGAGTGCGGACCGGATTAAAATTTTTCTAACATAAAAAATTGATAATGATGCTCAGCTGTTTTTTAAAAACTAAAAAAAAACTGAGATTTGTGTCATTGACTCGACTAAGTTCAATAAGTTTAATAATATGATTAAAAAAACAACGACGGTAAATGAGCTGAACTAAACTAAAAAATTGACAATGATTAACTGTAAAAAATAAATGCTTGTTAATACCATAGAAAGATATCCTCGAAATATTCTTAAAAGATCTTTATGAACTTATTCGATAACAAAATAAAAATTAAATAAGAATAAGATAACCTATTGAGAGCACAATGGGAAAAAATTTCAAGGCTTAATTCCTTGCAAATTAAAAGTTGAAGAATGAAGTTGAAAAAAAATCAATTTTAACAAAGTATAAAAAAAATTGACCCGAGTCCACATAGGTTAGCTTATCAAATCTATAACTTGATCTTGAAAACAGGATAACCTCATAAAAAGTAAATTGAATAAAACTATGAATCTCAATTCTCAAACCAATCTAATTTTGAATGGAGAAAATGAAAAAAAAATTGATTTAAAGAAAAAAAAATATAAG
>Ga0307515_10012137_pt1 | contig 16247 bp, 9 predicted proteins | sample 17_EM_MG_FD_194513 | JGI IMG/M metagenome (GOLD analysis project Ga0307515, IMG submission 194513) | Populus trichocarpa ectomycorrhiza microbial communities from riparian zone in the Pacific Northwest, United States - 17_EM | ecosystem: Host-associated > Plants > Roots > Unclassified | place...
TCAAAAAAGACATGTAAAATTCATGGCATATGTTATGAGACCAGGATAAATCAATAGAAAAGAAATTGAAGACAATCACAAAACCAAACTTTCTTTTAAAAAAAATAGTGTAGAACGAAGAAATAATAATAATAAAAATATCGAACTGCATTAATTTTTCAAATCTGTGACCTAGACCAATAAATCATAAGCACAACAAATAAATAAATTATAAAACTCAATCTTCAACAAATCAAATGTCAAATGATAAAATCAGAAATAAATGAATTAGACAAAAGAAACTAAAACAAAAAATTAAAATTAAAAAATGAGGATAAAAATTAAAATAAAAAACAAATTAAAGGGTAACCAAAAATTTTCAATCGAAGGGTTAAATTGAAAAGAAAAATAACTTTAACAAAAAGAAAAACAAATCAAAAGAATGAAGGTCAAATTGAAAAATATAATACAATATAAAATTTGATTGAATGATGAAATTGAAAACTAATAAAACTTTAACAAAAGGATCAAGGAAAAAAAATTAGAAATCAAAAGAATAAGAACTTAATTGCAAAAAATTATATATGATAAATTGTAATTAAAGGACTAAATTGAAAAAAAAACATAACTTTTATAAAAAGGAAAAAGAATGAAAATCAAAAAATCAAAAGAATAAGGACTGAAATTGAAATATAAAAAACAAAGAGGATTGTCACACATGAGCACGCAATGTGAGTGACGTCGTAAGGGTCATGTAGTCGCCATCTAATTGTTTGGTTCAAGGTTACTAGGAGACTCAGGTGTACTGGTCTTTTCAGAAATTTCTAGGGCAAGAGACTGGTTGTGGTTAGGAAAGGTATTAACATCTCTAATGCACCTTACCAGAGATAAGTTGCATTGTATAATCTAGATATTGTTTAAAGGTTTCGATGAGTTTCTAACTGGTGGTCTGTCTATGGCTCAAAATAAAAATTTACTCCCATAAATAAATCTGGCATTTCGAATTTATTATGGGCATGTATGCTAAGATAAATTCTTATAGGAAGGGTCCATGTAGGTGCCATAACAAGGTTCATCTATCCTGGAAGGCGAAAAGGTTCTCCACAATTCCTGATATTTAAATATCAGCTTATTTATAGGTCTAACATTTATGACAGGATGTTGATTGTTAATTTTCATGAATTAAAATTTTTACGGTTATTGAAATATAGACCAAAATCCTTTGGAATATTACAAAATTGTTGTAAAACTCATGTAATATCTTTTTTTAAAACATGCCAAAGTATTTTAGATTTTTTAAAACAAAAAAAATGCTCAAATAATTTTAAAGATTTTTTTCCATATGCAATATATATATATATATATATATATATATATATATATATATATATATAATTTTTATTGTGTTTTTTTCATAATTGTTTTTGGAAAAAACCCATTTTTGTTTATAATAAAACTCCACAAAATAAGTCTAACAGGTTTTCGCAAAGCATACCCTTAAAAAAAAAAAACCTTTAGCAAAAATATTACTAGTCAAACAAAGCCTTAGCCATTGATTTAATTTTGACCCGATTGAGTTGACCATAAATCTGTGGTCTGACCATGAACCAAACTAAAGACATGGGTTTGACTTGAAAATAAGCCAGAAACAAAAACTAAACCAAAAACATATTAAACTTGTCAGAAACACAAAAAACTCAAAAATTTTGGCGAAAACAAATCAAAACCCAGAAAAAAACAAAGAATACAAATGAACATTCAAAGTGATTCTAGCAACACAAACTTTAAACCAGATTAGATTTCATGAAATAAAAGGAACATAAAGGATGTAGACCATGCGAGGATTAATAATCAAGTAACAAAACTCAATAATTATCACTCAACAATCCTGATATGACCAAAAAAGTTTCGATATAAAAAACAAAACCCTAAAATTAAAATTAATAGAAAATAGTTATTGATGTAGGACAGCGTAAAGATGGAATCCTAGTGCAACAAGGATAAACACGTCAGGATTCAAGCTTCTGAGTTAAAAGCATACTCTGCCACTACTGCTCTGTTCCTTATTGCACACAGATTCCATTATTTAAGTGCCCCTCTGCTACTGATATTATTGTTTAAAAGTTAGAACTTTAGTTTACGTTCTACGTAGGAATATTGTATGTTTTTATTAATTATCTCTGCAAGTACGTTTCTGATTGGAATTAGGATTGACAGCTATAAATACAAGCAACCAATCCTCGTTACAAACACTTGAATTTTCATTGAAATAAGAATTTCATTCAGAACCTCAATCTCTTACTCGTTGATTCGAGTAATCTACTTCCTGCTCGTGGACTCAAGCAATTATTTACAAAGGGACGGTGATCCTTTTATTTAATAGACTTTCGCTACGTCAGTTGGTATCAGAGCAGGTTTAACTTGTTCAGATGGCAAACACACAAAGTGAAAACGAAGCTCTTGATGACGGCAAACATGAAGAGGGCATGATCAACAAACTGAATTCAGGAATTTCCAGCGTGAGACCCAGCAAGCGTTACAAGCAATACAAGCAACCCTTGTTAGGCTAACAATAGGAAATAACATGTAGCATGAAGGCAAAAATTACAGGGAAAGGATTGTTCCTACTCGTGAACGCCATCCAATTCCACGTAGGCAGTTAGCCTACGAGGATGAACTGAGTGATGATGAGGAATATGTTGAACACATGTTTCGACACAATCATCAAGGACAACGCAATGTGGGAGGGCGAGAACCACAAACATTCCGTATGAAAATGGATTTACCTAGTTTCAATGGTCAGTTGCAAATAGAGGGGTTTCTTGATTGGCTGGAAATAGTTGAAAGGTTCTTCGACTACATGGAGATCCCTGAAGATAAAAAGGTAAAATTGGTTGCTTACAGATTAATGGGAGGAGCCTCTGCATGGTGGGAGCAGCTGTAACTCACGCGAATGCGACAGAGAAAAGGGATGGTATAAACATGGGCAAAGATGAGACGACTTCTACGAGCCAGATATTTACCACCAGATTATGAACAAATCCTGTTTCAACAATATCAGTATTGTAGACAAGGAAACAGAATAGTGCAAAAATATGTTGAAGAATTCCACAGATTATCCTCACGCAATAATCTGTCAGAAACTGATGCGCAATAAGTCAGCAGGTTTGTTGGTGGTCTACGTTTGGCTATATAGGATCGGGTCTCCATGCAAACCATATATTCTTTAACTGAAGCCATCAACCTGGCTACAAAAGCAGAAACACAACTAGAAAGAGCAAAGTCGATAGCTGGAGCGAGAAGCTCTTTCGATCTTAATCGGGCTGCAATAGACAAAGGAAAGTTTCCAGCCTTTCAACCACCGCCCATCAATACTTCCAAAGGACCAAACAATAACGGGGCACCCTCAAAGACTGGAGGAGCGATAGAAGCACCTAGAAATCCTTATGCTCGTCCATCGACAGATAAATGCTATCGATGTGTGCAGCCAGGACATCGCTCCAATCAATGTCCCAGGCGGAGTATAGTAAACTTTATAAAACCAGATTTAACAACAGAAGGAGTAGAAGATGAATTAGCATACACCTATGAAGAGGACGAAGTCACATGGGGAGATGAGGGAGAATTATTGTCACGTTCCCTAGTAGTTTGAAAACTACTACTTGCGCTAAAACAGATAGAGCAATCATAGTGACACAACATATTTCGAACCAGGTACACTGTGAATAAAAAGGTATGTGATGTCATTATAGATAGCGGCAGCAGCAAGAATATAATTTCAAAAAACATGGTAGCAAAGCTGGGGTTAAAAACTGAGAGACATCCATCACCATATAAGATCGGCTGGATCAGACAGGGTGCAGAAGCAAGGGTCACAGAAATTTGCCGCATTCAATTCTCCATTAGACAAAATTACGTAGAAAACGTTACTTGTGACGTAGTTGAAATGGACGCCTGTCATATAATTCTAGGCAGACCGTGGCAGTTTGATGTGGATGCTATATACAAGGGGCGTGATAATGTGTATATTTTCATGAGTAAAGGGCAGAAAGTCGTGTTGGGTCCAATAAAGGAAGAATTTTCTGTAGTCGAACCGAAAACTAAAGGGAAGTTAGTGCTTCTGGTCGATGGGGAAAAATTTATGGACGAAGCCAAGAAGACAGGAGAGCTTTTTGCAGTAGTAATTGGGGGAGGAATCGGTACCGAACTTCACAACATTCCTCAGGATCTAAAACCCTTACTAGCAGAGTTTCAGGAAATCATACCATCAGAGCTACCAGATGGGATACCCCCCATGCGCGATATTCAGCACCAGATTGATTTAACTCCAGGGGCTAGTCTGCCAAATCGACCCCATTATCGAATGAGTCCGAAAGAGAGTTAGATCCTACAAGAGCAGGTAAAAGAGCTGATTAGAAAGAGACTGGTTCAGGAGAGTATGAGTCCTTGCGCGGTGCCAGCCTTGCTTGTACCAAAGAAAGACGGCAGTTGGCGCATGTGCATAGACAGCCGAGCCATTAACAAAATCACAATTAAGTACCGGTTTCCAATTCCTCGCTTGGAGGATATGCTAGACATACTGTCAATGTCGAAATTTTTTTCAAAAATTGATTTACGGAGTGGGTATCATCAGATTTGAATTAGACCCGGGAATGAATGGAAAACTGCTTTCAAGACGAGAGAGAGCTTATATGAATGGCTAGTAATGCCCTTTGGACTATCCAACGCCCCGAGTACCTTCATGCGCCTAATGAATCAGGTACTTAAACCCTTCATGCCATTTTGTTGTAGTGTACTTCGACGATATATTAATCTATAGCCAAAGCAAGTCTGACCACTTTGAGCACTTGAGGGAAGTGCCAATAGTATTACAACAGAACAAGCTGTATGTTAATTTGACAAAGTGCGAATTCATGACCAGTAGTTTGCTATTTTTAGGATTTGTTGTGAGTGATGAGGGGATTAAAGTTGACGAAGGCAAAATAAGAGCCATCCAGGAATGGCATACTCCACAGAATGTCAGCGAGGTGCGTAGCTTCTATGGCTTAGTAACATTCTATTGACGGTTTGTCAGAAATTTTAGTCGAATCGTCGCACCGATCACTAAATGTATGAAGAAAGGGAAGTTCCATTGGGGACCTGAAGCATAACAAAGCTTCATACTAATTAAAGAAAAGCTGTCTTCTGCTCCAGTTCTCGCACTGCCAGATTTCGATAAATTATTTGAAGTGGAGTGTGATGCGTCTATTGTTGGCGTTGGTGCTATATTGTCTCAGGAAGGTAGGCCTGTTGCCTTTTACAGCGAGAAACTAAGTGAATCTCGTAAGAAGTGGTCCACCTACGAACTTGAACTTTATGCTGTGTTTCGTGTTTTAAAGGTTTGGAAGCACTACTTAGTGCAAAGGGAGTTTATCCTCTTCAGTGATCACCACGCCTTACAATTCATTAATAACCAGAAGAGTGTGAACCGAATGCATGCACGTTAGGTATCCTTCATCCAAAGGTTCACCTTATCCCTGAAACATAAGGCTGGGCAGTTAAATAAAGTAGCGGATGCTCTAAGTTGAAGGGCGCTATTACTTGTCACCATACGGACTGAAGTTATGGGTTTCGACTACCTTAAGGATTTGTATGTGGATGATGAAGATTTTGGCCCTATCTGGACCAAATGTCTACAGGGACTCTCACAAGAAGGCATGCATATTCAAGAGGGATATTTATTTCGGGGCAATCAATTATGTATCCCCAGGAGCTCCTTACGAGAATAGATAACCCGCGAGCTACATGGTGGCGGTTTGGGGGGCCATTTAAGACGGGACAAAACAGTGGCCATGGCAAAAGAGAGGTATTATTGGCCCCAGCTGAAACGGGATATTGGTAACCATGTCAAACGCTGTCCCACGTGCCAAACAGCTAAAGGACACACGCAGAATATAGGTCTCTACATGCCGTTGCCCATCCCAGCAGCCCCCTGGAAAGACTTATATATGGATTTCATTCTGGGACTTCCACGAACTCAGCATGGATTTGACTCCATCTTTGTAGTAGTGGACAGGTACTCTAAAATTGCTCACTTAATCGCATGTAAAAAGACATCAGATGCCGTGCACATCGCAAATCTGTTCTTCAAAGAAGTTGTTCGTCTACATGGGGTTCCTAAATCCATCACTTCGGATTAAGCCACTTTTGGCGGACATTATGGAGACGGTTTGATACATCATTGAAATTCAATAGCACTAGCCACCCTCAAACCGATGGACAGACGGAAGTTGTAAAGTGCACTCTTGAAAACTTAATCCGCTGCCTATCAGGGGAGAGACCAAAACAATGGGATCTTACACTGGCACAGGCTGAATTTGCCTATAACAGCATGCTAAACAGGTCCACGGGAAAAACTCCATTCCAAATTGTCTACTGCTAGCCACCACATCATGCACTGGACCTAGCACCGCTGCCTAAAATTCCAGGAATGAGCATCGCAACAGAGCATATGGCCGATCGGATTAAAACAATTCAGGAAGAAATGCGAGCAAATCTAGAGGAAGCTAATGTCTAGTACAAAACAGCTGCAGACCGTAAACGACGAGCAAAAGTCTATCAGGTAGGATATCTTGTGATGGTGTATCTACGTAAGGGGCGACTACCAGCAAGAACGTATAGCAAACTGAACACTAAAAAGCATGGCCCTTTTCAAATCCTACAGAAGATTAATGACAATGCATATGTTGTGGACCTCCCTGCAGAAATGACCATTTCTCCCACCTTCAATGTTGCTGACCTGTTTGAATATCATCCCCCCGATGAATGTCCTTCTCACCTGATCAACGCGAGGACGTGTTCTATTCAAGAAGGGGAGACTGATGTAGGACAGCGTAAGGAAGGAATTCTAGACCAAATGGAATCCTAGTGCAGCAAGGATAAACACGTCAGGATTCAAGCTTCTGAGTTAGAAGCATACTCTGCCACTACTGCTCTGTTCCTTATTGCACACGAATTCCATTATTTAAGTGCCCATCTGCTACTGATATTATTGTTTAAAAGTTAGAACTTTAGTTTACGTTTCTACGTAGGAATATTGTATGTTTTTATTAATTATCTCCACAAGTACGTTTCTGATTGGAATTAGGATTGGCAGCTGTAAATACAAGCAACCAATCCTCGTTACAGACACTTGAATTTTCATTGAAATAAGAATTTCATTCAGAACCTCAATCTCTTACTCGTGGATTCGAGTAATCAACTTCCTGCTCGTGGACTTGAGCAATTATCTACAAAGGGACGGTGATCCTTTTATTTAATAGACTTTCGCTACATCAGTTATTAATGTCTAATGATGTCATGCAAATTTCAAGATGCAAAGAAATAAAATAAAATAGGTCAAAAACTCGTAGTTAAGGCAATGTTCTTGGAATGAACATGAAGAACACCAACCTCGATTTTACCTAGAAATGCATAAGCCTACTATTAAACCTAGAAATGCATACCAAGCCTCAAAACCAAATCTTTTTGGTTTACACAAACCACATTGTCATAGTCATGTACATTTAAATCAAAACAAACAACAAAAAACAACTAATTATAAAAAACATGCATGAAATCTCATTTTCCAAAACTGAAAAATAAAAACAGCAAGCTTATCCATGCAATTTGAATTCAAATTTGATTTTTAAAACATATTTTGGTCACGACCAAGAAAACCCATTATTAACAATATGGTTTATCAATGCATTAATTGAACTAACAAAACTAAGAAAACAAACATTGTTTTATCCAAAACTAACTTAACTAGAAGGCTTTTATCACATCAAAAAAATCAAACACATCATAAAATGCTTCAGAGAACATTAAACCATAAAAATTACAACAAAAAAAGAAACAAGCACATAGCTACTTTTCAAGCATTGCAAACATATTTTCATACTTGTAAACATAAACACAAACCAAATGACAATTAAAATCAACTCAAACAGGCCACATGGACTCTACTTTTAGATTAAGAAATATACCTTTAAACCCCTAGAACAACTACTGCCCTTCTTTGCTTTCCTTTGTATAGATTGGTTTCCACAAACTTGTTGCCCTTTTAAATTTGAAGAAACTCTTATGCTAGGCTCGTAAACCTTTATAACTAGGGTATTTTCTTAGTATCTCTCTCTGTTTTTTTTTCTCTTCTCTTCAGTTCAAATTTCTAAGGGTATTTATATGATTTTCCTTAAGTTTTTGATGAATTTCATCAAAGATTGATCAAAGTTGAGCACCTTGATCAAATTGAGAGATTTTTGGACAAAATTTCACAACTAGAACCTCTGTCCTTCAATGGTTTTTGCAATGATGGTTTTGGTCTGGGTGGTTTTTATTTGCTTGGAGATAAAGACATGCATTCTTCATCTTCTAATTTTGAGGGAACAATTTATAGCCATTGATAAGAATCCTATAGGAGCTTTAAAGTGTGAACACATAAAAAAATTAGGTGGTTTTGCATCAATGGATATCTCAGTCAAGGCTGATCATCGTGAACTTCAAAAAAAAGAAAGATGAATAGCGGTTAAACGACGCATCATCAGGGTTAAACCCTAGAATTTAGGGTTTTAAATTTGAGATTTGGCAAAGTTTTAATTTAGTCATTGTTTTTCCAATTGTGGCACATGCACCTTTAATTGACACAAAACTTTTAATTTCATACAATTTAACCCCTGTCAGACTCAAATATTAGCTTTGAAGTTTAGCGCCATTTTTATTTTGGTTCGTATATGCTTTGTTTAACTGGACCCCTAATTCACAATCAAACTTTATTTTTTTTCAATTTGGCCTATGATTTCAACAATTTCTACCCCCAAGATTATACGTCATTTATATGTTGGTCATTGGTCTTGAATTTCTTCAATCAAACCTTTAATTGACTACAAAACTTTAATTTTTTTCATAATTGAGCCCATGATTTGGCCAATTAAGCTTTTCAAAGTCCATTTCCATCCCCCAACATTCAATTTCTTCCAATTAACACTCAAATTGACTTTAAAAAATTAATGTTTCTTGCAATTAAGTCATCAATAAAATTAATTAAGCCTTCTAAAATCCTCATTAAGTCCTTACTCATCCAGATTTGTGTTTCTTTACCCCAAATACAAATATTTTCATCGAATGGGTCTTTTGTCAATCAAAATTGGATCATTAATTTTGTTAATCTTGTACATTCTGGTCCTTTAACTTTTCACTTGTCATTTTGGTCCTTTACCATCAACTTGGGTAATCTTTTGGGCTTTTTTCATGTGTATCTTCTTGCATTTTGGATTGCTTTTTCCTTTTTTTTTCTTTTCTTGATTTTTTTTCTTGGGTAAAAAATGAGTAACAACAAGGAAATATGTGTACTTTTTCGAGTAGGATAGAGAAAAGGAGAAAAAAAAGAAACAACTACCAGCAACAAACAACCTATCATTCGTCATCTCGCACCACACCAAGAGGAGGAGGACATGATGACTCTTCCAACGATATAGTAGAAGGGCAACTTGACAACTGGGATGTGTTACATAATTCGCCTAAATAATATGGACACCACCCACTCGATGGCATGTAACGAACACACGCTAGCAGTTTTTTTGAAAAAAAAATAATTATCCATCACAAAAAAGACAAAAATACCCTCTATAAATTTAGAAATCATAAAAAAAAACATGTGTGATAGGACAAAAATGCCCCCAAATGTATACCTTATTTTCTTGTCTTTTACTATATTCTAAAAAACAAAAAAACCCTTGATTAATAGTTTTAATTTATTTTTATCTTAGAGGTAAATAAGTCATTTTACTGTTTAAAAATTTGGAAGAGACAAATACACCCTCTAATAATATGTTTATGACTAATGAGTTATTAGAAAAGATAAAATTACCCCCAACACCAAGGTTTTTATTTTTTCAACTCGAAAGCAAAATGATAATTTTACTAGAACAATTCATAATAATTTATGTCTAATACTACAATAAAAAACCTATTCTCTGTATATTTTTGAGATTTGTGCGTGCATACTTGCATGTGTGTTATATATCGTCTGCATAAGTTTGCAAAGGTTGAAGTGGGAATAGATTACTAGAACATATAACAGAAAAATGAACAAAAATAATTTTTTGGATATGTGTTAGATGATGTGTGTATTATTTTTTTAATTAATTAAAAATATATTAAAATAATATTTTTTATATTTTTAATTTTAACAAATCAAGATAATTGAAAAATAATTAGAAAGACACTCGAAAACTGGGTCAAGCAAGGAATGAGAACCAGTCAATGAGATTCTATAACGACAGGGTCAATTTTTGGTTGTGATAATTTCTCGTTGATGAAGTTCGTCCTTTGTGCTTGCAAGTGAAATGGAAGCGAACATGACACACTTGCAAGTAGTAAAATATGGCCAAAATCAAAGAATGTGACTTTTCTTCTCCTTCATTCAATTGGTTAATCTCTTTTCGTTGGCGATCAAAACTGCTCTCGACAGAGAGTAACAGATACAAGTCAACAAGTCTTCCTCTGAAATTTCAAATATGCTAGTACTCCCTCATATCTTCCGCTCCTGACACCCTTCCCTCCATTCAAAGAAAAAGCATCCAATTTCTATGGAGTTCACTCTTCATCCTCTCTTTCTTCTTCAATCTCTTCTTCTTCTTTCATCCTCAGTATCTTACAATCCTCCGGTTAAGTACTTCATGAACTGTGGATCAGGCACCAATGTCTATCTTGACGATTACCGGACTTTTGTTGGTGATGAGAACTCTAACTCTTCCTTCTCTGTAGGAAAAAGCAAATCTATTCAAAATGAAAACCCTTTACCCGGCATATCACTCCTCTATCATACAGCCAGAATCTATACGAAATTAACCCCGTATGAGCTTGATATCACTCAAACTGGTTCCTACCTTGTCCGCCTTCATTTCTTTCCATTCAGCTTCAAAGGGATTCATCTTGCTGATGCTTTGTTCGATGTGTCTGCTTCAAATTTTTCACTTTTAACAGATTTTAGAGTCCCGAACAGTACTACTGAGTTCCCAGTGATCAAGGAGTTCTTTCTCACGATTGCTGCAGGAAATTTCAATATCTACTTTAAACCAGCTGAAGAAACATCTTATGCTTTCGTGAATGCCATAGAAGCCTTTCTTCTCCCACCAAATTTCTTCATGGATTATCCCTCTGCAGCTCCTCCTTTACGGACCAAAGATGGAGCTCTTAGGACACTTTATAGGATCAATGTTGGAGGTTCAGAAGTTAACGATACCCTGTGGAGGAATTGGGTACCAGATGATGATTATCTAACTTTCGGGGGTTCGGGTGCAAACCGTTCTTATGGTGGTGAACTTCATGAGGCCAGTCAAGGGTTGATTGTCCAAGAAATTGCCCCTGATTCTGTGTACGGAACTTGCAGAGAAGCGAGTGTAGATAATAAAGGGGCATCCAATTTTTCAAATATAACTTGGCGTTTTAACGTGAGCAAGAAAGCTAGGCATCTTGTTCGTCTGCACTTTTGTGACTTTTTCAGTGATTCGCCAGGTACTGTGAAATTTGATCTCTATATATCTACCAATTTCAGTCATGTGATCGATCCTAATTCTAATGGGGTTAGTGAAATGGCATCTCCATTTTTCTACGATTTTGTGGTTCCTTCTGATGATTCCCGATATATGAGTTTTAGTATAGCCCCAAGAAATAATTCTACTAAGAAAGTTGCTTTTCTGAATGGACTGGAGATCATGGAGTTTGTGGGGAACACGACAATTGTAGTGCCTGTTGAACATGAGCCAAAAAAGCATCTAGCTCGCACAATTTGTTCAGCTGGAGGTGTGGCTCTAGCCTTGGTTTTGACTTTATTATTCTCATTATGTTTGAGATTAAAGCGACCAAAGCCCGTAAAAGCTGAGTTTCTTTATGGAAAAGGGAGGTCTCCCAGTTGGATAACTGAAAGAACTGAAAATGCCTCCATCGTTACTAATTTAAACCTCAAACTGAAGATGTCTTTAGCTGAAATACTGGCTGCGACTCATAATTTCAATCCAAAGTTGTTGATTGGTGAGGGCGGGTTTGGCAAAGTTTATAAAGGAACTCTTGAGAGTGGTATGAAGGTGGCTGTGAAACGAAGCGATTCAAGTCATGGCCAGGGTCTTCCAGAGTTCCGAACTGAGGTCATGGTCCTCTCAAAGATTCAACATCGGCATCTTGTTTCCTTGGTTGGCTACTGCGATGAAGGATCGGAGATGATATTGGTTTTTGAATTCATTGAAAAGGGGACTTTGAGCGACCATTTATATAGTAGGATGGAGTGCTTAAAGAATCCATCTGCAAAAACTGAATTGACTTGGAAACAAAGGCTCGAAATCTGCATTGGCTCAGCAAAAGGTCTTCATTACCTCCACACTGGTCCAGATGGAGGAATCTTTCACCGTGATGTTAAGTCTACAAACATCTTACTTGATGAACATTACGTGGCCAAAGTAGCTGATTTCGGTCTTTCTCAACAAGGAATGCCTGATCCGGACCATATAAGCATGGGTTTTAAAGGTACTTTTGGTTATCTTGACCCTGAATATTTCAGAACTTTTCAGTTAACCAATAAATCAGATGTGTACTCTTTTGGTGTGGTTCTTCTTGAAGTGCTTTGTGCTCGCCCCCCTGTTGTAAACTCACAGCAGAGGGAAGAAATAAACCTAGTTGAATGGGGGATGTTTTGGCAAAAGAAAGGGCAGCTTGAAAGGATTATTGATCCTCTATTGGCAGGTCGCATCAACCCTAATTCGCTGAGAAAATTTGGTGAAATAGTTGAGAAGTGTTTGAAGCCACAAGGAGCAGACAGGCCTAATATGATTGATGTGTGCTGGGATTTAGAATACGCAATGCAGCTTCAACAGACTGCAGTGCATAGAGAGGCACATGAGGACAACACCACAACAGGTGTTTCATCAGATTCGGCACTCCCAGTTATGCAGAACATGAGTTCTAATATGTTCCCAATTGATGATTACTCAGATACAACAGATACTGCAATGCATCCCAATTAAGAATTAGCGATTCCAGATGATCCCCACGGGTCAGGAATGAGCTCTCAATGCCTCCAGGAACCAACATGAGTTAATTCATGTTGTCAGATAAGAAGTTCTAAGTAACAGCAAGAACATTTAGAAGCTTTGCCAATTACACCAAATGCCTTGGTAATTCTCGGGGTTGGAAGCGCCTATTCAACAAAGAGATTAAGGTGGATAGCTTGATAGATGAGTTTCTGGATGCTAATGTCCATCCATTGGATGAATATCTGTAAAATATAAATAATAATAAAGTTTGATTGGATGTTCAATGTACTGAAATGCATGGTAGATTTGTCCACAATATCCAGGAGATAGATGGGGAAAATCCTAGTTCGAATCATAGGCTTAATTCTAGGTATTAAATACGAGGCAAAATGACCTCTTCAAAACTTGATGGTCACCACTTCTATTCAAACACTCCATATCCTAAGAATTTGTTTCTCCTTGTGGGAACAAGTATTAGAATGAATGTATAATTTTCAAAAAACCTAGTTAATTTAGTTGACATGATCTTTAGAAATTCTAGTTGACCCTACTAACCTAAATTCTAAGAAGCCAGGTTGATTTGGGTTAATTTTTTTATTTATTTTTTATAAGGTTATTTTAGTCTTATAACTTGGAACTCATAGTTTGATAAATTAACTCATGTTGTTTTTTTTTCTAATTATTAATTTTTCAATTCCATTCTTTAACATTAGATTGATTGAGAATTGAGTTTCATAATTTGTTTTGATTTATTTTACATCAGGTTATCATGGTCTCATGATCCACATCATAAATTTGACAAGTTGATCCAAGTTGATTTAATATGTTATCATTTCAATATTTTTATTAAAAAAATGTTGTCTTGAATTTTTACGAGTCAAACTATATTTTTATTGGAAGTCGAGTTGCTTTTGAACCCTTCAAGTAGATTATGTTGCATTGAGTCAATCTTCACACAATTTATTTTTTTCTATTAGAAAAACGTTAGCAATACCTAAATGTTTTTTATGTTAAAAAAACTTGATCCAACCCACATATAGCGTAGATCAACAATATAGTTGTAACAACCCCAAATTTCCAGCAATATATTTTGAAAATTCATGATTTTTTTTTCAAAAATTTCGGCAGGGTTTCCCCTAATTTAGCCTATCCCAAGTTATCAACAAAATTAACATCAGTCCCAAATCAACCATTTCCACAATTCAATGTTCTTATTATACTCCAGCATATCTCAGTCAATAATATTTCACTTTCTCTAACATATCAACTCAAAGAATAATTATTTTGCTAAAATGAAGAAAAAATTATCTTAACCATGATACACAAACCATAGATTATAGACTTAATATACTTTCTTCAATCATATATAATCTTTTAAGTACTGTTTATCACAAATGATATTAACTGCATGCTTTTATATATATATATATATATATATATATATAAACACACACGCACACAATTAGAAAATATTTACACAACAGAGTACAAGTTAAATAAGCTAGTTCATTTAAATTCATACATACACAACATTATAATTCTTCAAAATATATAGATAGTAATGTGATTATCAACAATTTACATATCCAAAAGATTTACTGGTAATAGAAGTAAACTCTAAAACTACTAGGAGGCGCAGTATTGAGATGAACATGCATAATGATTTAAAAGATAATCATGGTCAATTAAAGCATTTATATTTGCATTAATATAAATATATACATTAATTACTCACAAAAATTTCCACATTTACTATCATCTTCCAAGTACTATTCACAAATCAATAATCCAAAATCTAAACCTGTCCACATCATAGAACTTCAGTTCCAAACCAGTACAGCTGGACTATCAGCACTAGTTCCATACCAGCACAACTAAACCACCAGCACTAGTTCCACACTAGCACCAGTTCTATACCAGGATAACTGGTCCACCAGCTGCCCATTCACAGGGCACTAGTTCCATTCCAGGATAACTGGCTCACAAGTCTTTCATTTTCAAAATAAATTATCATGGGAAAATCTACCAATATTCCACATAAAATTTCATTGATCGAGGAAAAATTTCAGAGAAAGAAAAAATATTCAAGATATTAAACACCTACCTGGTGTTTGCGTCCTGCTAGCTAAACCTGTTTGTTGAGTGGTTCTTGTAGCCCCGCCCACTCCTGCAGGTTCATTTCATTACCAATTAAATTCTATTTCAACAAAATCAAATTGTCATCAATTTAATTATTTCATCAACAACATCATCACAAAACCACTTTACTTATCAAACCAGTAAAACAACTCATTGTTAATTTAATTACTTCATCAACACATTACCACATAATTCATTTAACTTTCAACAACAATATCAACTCATCACTAACATAATTTCTTCATCATCAATATTACCACATAACTCATTTAATTATCACTCAACAATATGAACTCACTTAATTATCACTCAACAATATCAACTCATCACTAATATAATTCCTTCATCATCAATATTATCACATAACTCATTTAATTATCACTTAACAATATTAACTCATCACTACTATAATTGAATAAAATCTAACATACTAAATATATCAATTTAATTGAGAGGAAAAGATTTGTTACCTTTTAATTCAAAGAAGTAAGAGATGGAAAGCTTGAAATCACAACACAAATTTCTTTCCTCCTTCCCCCTTATTTTCCTCTCAATGCCTCCCCTTTTTAATAAAAAAGATCTTTTATTCCCTTTTTGAGATTTTATTGTTCAAACCCTTCCTAATAAACTTTAATCACTAATTCTATCTTTTTTTTTTTGTGAATTTATTTGGATGAACTTTGATAAATTTTACTCAATTCTTCTCCCTCTCAAGCCCTGACATGGCCGGCCACATCCTCCTTATATTCCACTCTCTACTTGTTTATATATTTACAAGTTTTCCCTCCCTTTTCATTTAAGTCCTTTCTTGTTTTGTTTTAAAACCATTTGGCCCAAAAGTTTGACTTATTCAATTTAATCTTTGTCCCACATTCACCTTATTAGATAATAATTTCCACTCCATTAACTTATATATATATATATATATATATATATATATATATATATTCCCCTCCTTTTTTTTGTAAATCAAAATATAGGAATTTACCCGGGAGTTACACACAATTTCTTTTATTTGTTTTTTATGGGGTTATTCAAATCTCATGACACAAGACACGAGTTTGGTAGGTTAACCGGAGTTGA
>Ga0307515_10012138_pt1 | contig 16247 bp, 10 predicted proteins | sample 17_EM_MG_FD_194513 | JGI IMG/M metagenome (GOLD analysis project Ga0307515, IMG submission 194513) | Populus trichocarpa ectomycorrhiza microbial communities from riparian zone in the Pacific Northwest, United States - 17_EM | ecosystem: Host-associated > Plants > Roots > Unclassified | place...
TGTTGACGCTCTGTTGACGCTCTGTTGACGCTCTGTTGACGCTCTGTTGACGCTCTGTTGACGCTCTGTTGACGCTCTGTTGACGCTCTGTTGACGCTCTGTTGACGCTCTGTTGACGCTCTGTTGAAGCTCTGTTGAAGCTCTGTTGACGCTCATTTTCAGATGAAGTGACATTGACTTTGACGGTATTGCCTATAAAGGCGGCCAATACTTCGATTATGCATAAATGCCATCGCACAGCCCTTGGATTATACAAGATTCAACACCCAAAATAGTTGATTCTCTGTTAATGCTCTGTTGACGCTCTATTGACGCTCTATTGATGCACTGTTGATGCTCAATTTCAGATGAAGCGACATCAACATTAACGGTATTGCCTATACAGGCAGCCAATTCTTCGATTATGCACAAATGCCGTAGCACAGCCCTTGGATTATACAAGATTCAACACCCAAAATAGTTGATGCTCTGTTAATGCTCTGTTGACGCTCGGTTGACGCTCATTTTCGTTGTAGCGAAAACCACATTAACCATGTTACCTATAAAGGCAGCCAATACTTCGATTATCGGTAATAGCCGTAGTATAGCCCTTTGATTATACAAGATGCAACACCCGAAATCATTGACGCTCCATTGACGATCATTTTCACATTGTGGCTGTTACAATGTCGCTGTCGCTTTTGCCCATAAAGGCTGCCAATATGTTGATTATGGATAACAGCGAGCAAATCGCTTCGCAAACAACTTACTTACAACAGCAAAAATCATTGACGCTCCGTTGACGCTCATTTTCGGCATGTGACTATTACCGTGTCACTTTCTCTTTTGCCTGGAAAGGCTGCCGATACGTTGATTATGGATAACAGCGAGCAAATTGCGTCCCAAACAACTTACTCACAAGACCAACAATTGTTGACGCTCGGTTGACGCTCATTTTCATCGTGGGGCTGTTACTGTGTCACTTTCTCTTTGGCCTATAGAGGCTGCCTATACTTTGATTAGGGATAACAGCGAGCGAATCGCGTCCCAAACAACTTACTTTCAAGTCCAAAAATCCTTGACGCTCCGTTGACGCTCATTTTCAACATGGGGCTGTTACCGTGTCACTTCCTCTTTGGCCTATAAAGGCTGCTGATACGTTGATTATGGATAACAGCAAGCAATCCGCGTCCTTGGCAATGTACTTACAAGACCAAAAATCGTTGACGCTCTGTTGACGCTCATTTTCAGCATGGCACTGTTACCGTGTCGCTTTCTCTTTTGCTTATATACCCGGCCGATATGTTAGTTATGGACAACAGCGAGCAAATTGCTTACCAATTAACTCATTTTCAAGACCTGAAATGGTTGATGCTCCATTGAGGCTCATTTTCTGCATGATGCTGTTACTGTGCCGCTGTCTGTTTCGCCTATGAAGCGTGGCAATACATTGATTATGGATAACAGCGAGCGAATCGCTTCCCAATTAAGTTGCTAACAAGTCCAAAAATTGTTGACGCTCCAGTGACGCTCACCATAAATATGTCCTGAAACTTGTTGTATGGTCAATAATTTTGTGCAAATAATCATATAGTCATTATTGACAGCCAATTTATAATTTGTATGAATACTCAGTTGTATCCAAAAGCTTTGTGGCGTCTCAATGTCTGATGCACTGATGCACATGATCTCTGAGCGATGGATAACGTAGCACTGTCACATTCCAGCGCTTTCAGCTGGCAATTTACCGCATGTAGATCCATACACTCACTTTTCATTAATATAGCCCAACTTCCTCACTTTGCCCTATGCAGTTCCTTCTCCTCGATTTTCATGATCTACTATAAGTACTTTTCAAAATGTTCACTATGTGCGCCAGGTCTGAACACAGAGTGACGTGGTTGGATGTATGGATGAATGCAACATGGTGATGGTTATTCATACAGATTCGCGTTGCGCATTGACCGCTCCTTCTATGACTGGTACGCCATCACTGACTCAAATTGTGTTAGTCAATTTTGTCTCCAATTTAGATTGTGCCTTGTCACTTATCTGTAAGAGGCAGGACGATATCCGGTTGATCAACCGTCAATCAACTCAGTTCGGAGTCTAGAACTTTCGTATGGGCCGTATGACACCTGCACATGCACAGACGAATCATCATGTCTCACAATTTGGTCAGTGAAATGAAGAAAATGATGACACGTAGCGAAATAGGTACACAAATTACTTTTCCCAGAGAGAAGTCGTCAATAGTCACTGATAGTATATCTAGTGTACTGATGACGAACAAGCCGTTACAATATGTTAATCTGAATCCAATTCCTGTATGGTAATTCGCTAGGGAGGTTACTTGCAGGGGTAAAAGCTTACGAGTTTAACAAGATTCGATTTGTTTATTGGTGATGAATTGTGTACCTCATCAGGCGTCAGAACGGATATGCCTATGTAAGACAGTGGTTCCCCGGATGACAATCTCAGATGGCTTCTTTCTGTGTGTGAAGTTCCATGCTGAATTGCGATTTTCTTCTTTCACCATCGTGTATCTCCATCAGCTCACCCAATGTTGTCTGTGCAGTAGCAGGTGCACACTGATCCAATTGCAGGTTAATGACTGCATGAACTGTCAATATGGCTGTTCTGTACCTCAAATCTTACTAAGGATGCAAGACGAGAAATTGTTCACACTCAACTTCCTGATATAGCAGCGAGCATGTCTCTGCTTGTTTTGATTATAAAGGCAGCCAATAAATCAAACAAAGACAATGATATACCAAAGTTGATATTTTGCACAAGACAGTGGGATATCTGAATGCGACCATATATAGAAAAACCCGAAAACTAGAACTGGAGATTGGAACCGACGGGTCTGACCAAACCCGGCACGACCCAAGGGTTGACGGGTACGGGTCCGCGTTTGGCCCACCAAGATGCTGCGGGTCGGGTTTTTGGACGTTTCTGGAACCAAACCGAACTGTGTTTCTGGTCCAAACTCTGACCGCTGGCGGGTTACCCGGACCCGTTGTTTACACTCGCCCTCAAGTAACCTTGAAACAAGAGAGACGATGACTATCACAGGAGTGGGCACAACAGTCACCACCAAGAACCGGAGTGAGGTACAACATATCTCCAACTACTGAGTACATGCAGGGAACAAGGAGGGTGTTTAGCCGATTGGGAGTACGGATATCACTATGCCAAGGACAATGATGTAACTTACCTCTTTTGTACATAGCACCATTAGTCATTGATTTACCTTATGCCAATGTGCCATGTCTCATTGCACGATACAATGTACACACCTTCGCATACACCTGCACACAGTTGACTACTCCAGCACGACCCACTGTACAACAGCTTATGAGCAGTTCTAAAGACAGAGGGAACCGACAATCAACACTCCTACTGTTGTTTGCCCAGTGGAGGTCAACATCATCACGGAGAATTGTCTCCACAAGCCAAGCAATTACCCCGCATCGCGCCATGCTCCTGACGGCATCTGCTGGACGTCTCCAATGGATACAGTCTGAGAGACTATGATACCTGACAATTCCAATACAAGATCACGATCGTGCGAGATGAGTTCGACGACGATCACAATCACCAAGTTCAATGACACTAACTATGGACAATGGGCAACTGCGATGGCCCTACTTCTCGAACAGATGCAAGAGTATGGTATGATCAATGGATACGATGACAAGCCTGAAGAGCCAGCACCAAACACGACCGCCACAACAAAGGCCTCTTTCATAGACTGGATGAATCGCCATGGTGTTGCCAGATCGACTCTCCTACTGGGCATGGAGCCGCAGATTCAACTGGAATACACAGTCATTCACAATGCGCAGACTTTTTCGGAAATGCTAGCATCAACCTACAAGTCAAAGTTGCACCTCAACATCTTCGAGATTAGCGAAGACATTGGGAGCATCAAGCTACCGGACTGCGGGGATGTCGACAACTACGCGTCACGGGTCGATCGGAAGGTCAACGATAACAATCTCGGCACAGGGCCTTCGACAGCTGACACTGATGCTGATAGGGACACTGCAATGACAATCGCCAAGATGAGTGAGCAGGAACACATCTTCTACCTCCTTCGAGGGATCCCAACGAATGACGAGGGCAAAGTCTTCCTGGAGCTAATGATGGACAGAAACGCCACAATGACCACCACCCCCAATGAGATCGTCACCAAGCTCGTTCAAACGGATGCTGCAATCAACAGAGAGAATTTGTTCGCTCCAGAAGCTCAGCCCTTTGCAAAGAAGGGTGGCATAGGCAGTCAAGTTGGTAAAGGCGGCAAAGTCCAACGAGGCATAAGAGAGATATTCACGGAGACCCCCATATGAAAGAGAAGGATCTGCGGAAATGCTTTCATTGCCAACGGCGAGGGCATATCACCGAGAACTTCCTTAGCAAGCAACATGGCGATCCTCCAAAGGCTGCCAACCCTGCAGCAAAAGCATCGACTGAGACTACTTCGACTCTCACCACTTCGATCGAGAACTGTGGGATGGTGGCTAGCTCAAATGCTTCATCCAGTGATTGATTTATCGATTGCGGATGCGTGACTAACATCTCCGGCTGTGAGTTGATGTTTATCACCTCCACCAAAAATCCTCTGAATACGAAGAAGGTGAAGGGAAACAATGGGGTCTCATCATTTCCATCTGGATATTGAAGTGTTAGGTTGAGTTGTAAACTACCTGATGGTAAGAGGGAAACGATCATACTTCAAGATCTGCTGCATTTGCCGGGATCATTCAACCTCATCTCACAGTCTCAGATCATGGACAAAGACATCCAAGTCAAACCGGTGAATCGCTACTGTCACGACCTCTTCACTCACCATGGCAAGTTGAATGCCACTGCACCTTAGGTCGATGGGCTCTTCGTTCTGGATCGAGTTGCAGATCGGGATGAGACCGAAAACACCGATATTGACAACGACAGCTGCCTGCTGGAACTTTAGCCGACAGGGCATGCGTCTCGACGCAATGCAGAGAGCCATGTGTTATGGCACCGCCGATTGGCAGACGTCAGTCTCAAGGCCTGCGAGATCTCACCTACGATCACGGATTCTCCGAGAATAACCAGGAAGTGTGATTGCCAGAGCTGCATCAGGTGCAAGTTAGCTCGAAAGCCCTTTACTCCCACGACTTCCCGTGCCACTGAGCCCCTGCAGCTCATGTACTCAGACATATGCGTTCCTCTGGAAACAGCCATCGGAGGAGGTCGATATATACTGCTCATTATTGATGACGCCACGAGGTATCCGGCTGTGATCCTATTGAATTACAAGTCGGAAGCCCTGGCAAAATTCAAAGAGTGGAAGGTTGTTAGTGCACAGGAGTCGGGCAAGCAAGTGAAGCGATTTCCTCCAGATGGAGGCTGTGAGTATACCCCCAAGAAGTTTGCACAATACCTGGAATCAGAGGGCATAACAAAGGAAATGACTATGCCGTCTTCGCCTCAGTCTAATGCGGTCGTCGAATGGGCGAACTGCACAATATTGGAGCATGTACAATGCATGCTGGATGACGCCGGTCTTTCCAACAAGTACTAGGGGTGTGCAGTCTCAGTGGGGGTCTATCTCAAGAACCACACTCCGACGCGATCAGTGATCAAGATGACTCCTTACCTGGCCTAGCATGGATCAGGAGAGAAGCCATTGTTGAAGCATCTCCGTGTATTCGGATGCTTGGCTTTTGTGCACATTCCGCAAGAGGATGGAAAGAAGCTAGATTACAGAGCCACTGCGGGCATATTCGTGGGGTACAGCATCTTGACTAAGCAGTACATTGTGTACGAACCATCGACCAAGATACTTCACCACACCAGAGATGTGGTATTCAGAGATGGAAAGTGGTACAAAGCACCGAATGCTGCAGACAAAGCGATTTCCGACCAGAACTTCCACAGAGACATCCTTGACGGACCCAAACCAACAAAGAAGCAACCATCCGAACGTCAAATGGAGGAGCCATCGGACATCAATTTACCTCTGGATCCTCCAAAGCGAAAGAAGAAGTCATGAGAATTGGCTGGCCTTGACATGTCATTTGGAGATGCATGGAAGCCATCGGCCGAAGGTAGTCGACAAAACCATGGTGGGAAGAATACGTTGGCAGAGTATGCACACTTGGCTCTCGAAGATGAGGAATCCGAAGATATGAGTCCCATTAATGCTGCAGCTGCAATCTCTGACGATCACGAGGATGAGAATGATCCAAAGTGTAACAATGCAGTAACCGAGTCCCCACTCGCTGAGAAATTGGATACAGCAATGAAAGAGGAGTTAGATGCAATTGGGCAGCATCATGTCTTTGGAGATTTAGTGGTGCTTCCGGAAGGCAGAAGGGCATTGCCAAGTGGTTGAGTATACAAGATCAAGCATGATGGAGCAAGCAAGGTGCAGCGGTTCAAGGCCAGGTTAGTGTGTGGAGGGAATGACCAAATCTGACGCATCGACTACCAGGCCACATATACACCGACTGCTCGCTTGCGACACGGTACGCAGGTACTTGCCATCGCCGCCATGTATGATCCCGAGATCCATCAAATGGACATATGCACGCCTTTCTTGGGAGTTTAGTTGGACGAAGAGATCTTTATGCACCCACCGCAGGGATAGTTTGGTTTGCTGCAGAATGGGAACCGGTTCAACGATCCAAGACTAACAAACACTTCCCGGAAGATGGAATTCCGCTTGAGAAATTCTCTGCACCGCCTGGAGTGGTCCTCGCACTGATGGTGCGGCATCTTTATGGACTTCGTGATCTCAATTGCACTTGTGGCATCATGTGTTGACGGAGGACGGTTCATGCTTGGGGATCAAGACACAGTTGTTGCCACAGTCGTTGTGGTCATTGATGATATCCTTATCATTGCTAGGGATGGCTTGATCGGGCAGATCAAGGATCAGATGACGAAGAGGTTCTGGATGAACGATCTCGGGAGTGTCTCCATCTATCTTGGCATGAACATCGATCGCAATCGGGAGCATCATACCATTGACATCCATCAGCACAGCTACTCTCAGACCATCTTGGCGAAGTTCAGAATGCATGAGTCCAGGCCAGTTGCCACGCTACTGTCAATGAACCTTCCAAAGAGGAAGCCTGACGAAGCAGCCTGCAATCCGACCATATCCCAATCGATCATCGCAAGCCATCTGTACGCAATGACCGCCACTTGGCCTGATATTGCATACCCCATCGGAGTTCTCAGCTGGTACAATCACGACCAGAGTATTGAGAATATGTTCGCTCTCAAACCCATGTTTTGGTACCTCACTGGCACTAAGGACTGCTGACTGCATCTCGGAGGAGCACTCAGAGGAGAAGGAGAAGGCACACCCAGATGGTATGTCGATTTGGACTATGCTGGGTGCCTGGATGAATATCAATCGACAAGTGGACAGGTCATCATTTTTGGAGGAGTGGTCGACTGCAGATCCAGAAATCAGAAGTGGACTAACCCGTCCATGACCGATGCCAAATACTATGCCTTTGTAGTAGACCACATGAGACTCACCCAGATCTCACATCTCTTGAACGAGCTTGGCATCCCAACTATCCCTCACGTGTTCTCTGATACACAGTCACTGATCCCGAGCATCAAGAACAGAATCTACCACGGAACTGCAGTTGCACACATTGCGACCAAGTACTCCCTTACTACAGATATGGCTACAGATCCAGGGATTGACTTGAGCTATATACCGAGTGCTGAGATGCTCGCCAACTGCTTCACAAAGCCGTTGCCAAAGCCGGCCTGCTTGAAGCAGTGTGCTGGGATGGGCATGATCAGAACTGGCCTCAGTATGGTAGGAAATGGTCTCATGATTGGAATTGGGAATGGCTTTAGAAATGGCCGCGGTACGCTTGGTTATCGTCATGGGAATGGGATCGGAATTGAAATCAGAAAAGCCATCGGGAATGCGGTCAGAAAGTAAATTGATTGGGATGGTTTGTTTTGAGGAGGTCCACAATGTTTGATTGGCTCCTCGTCCCATTTGTTTACTGTTTGTTGTTTGAAATGGATGTAATAGCCATTCTGGATGAATGTTGAGCTGATTGGGAGTACAGATATTACTATGCCAAGGACTATGATATAATTTGCCTCTGATGTAGATAGCGCCATTAGCCATTGATTGACCTTATGTCGATGCGAACTGTCTCATTACAGGATACAATTGACACACCTTCACATACACCCGCACACACCTGACTACTCGAGCACGTGCCTCCATACAACAGTGGGGATAATACGACACAGTTGTGAAATGATATGAGCAGAGCATACTGGGGAAATTGGAAACCACTCAGAGACGGGTAAAGAAGGAATTAGCACAAAGTTCCCCTCCAGGTATATAGAGCGCTCCCCCCTCCCATGTTACAAAGGAAAGACAGTCACTGAACATTACCATTCATCTCCCTCTGCACACTGACGACTTTGACCCATGTTGTCATCTCAACCAATATGACCATGTCAACCAATAATGCCATCTCAACTATAACTCACAACCGACATGACGTTTACATCAATAAACAACATTGCAGCAACACACAGTGACACCATGGATTTCAAAGCATCCTTCATCACCACTGCCACGACTGCTGCTATGAACCTTGACTCTATCGCCACAGCCACCACCACCACCATCACCACCATAGCCACCACCACCGCGGCAGCCACTACCTCAGCAGCTGTCACCAACACCACTGCAGCCACCACCACCGCGGCAGCCACAATCCTGGCCACCACCATTACCGCAGCCACCACCACCACTGCAGCCACCACACACACAGCCACCACAAACACAGCCACCATCAACACAGCCACCATCAACACAGCCACCACAACTGGAGCCACCCCCACCTCTGTCACTACCACTGCCATTGCTCCATGCACCACTGTCTTGGATATCTCTACTATTGCTAGTGATCATTCTCAACCAGCCTGTTCACTAGAGACACTATCACAACTCAGTAGGGACCCCATCTCCAATTGATCTGTGGGATCATTACAAGAAGCCGCGGAGATTATGGCTCAGGAGCTCTCCCTCCAGGCCAAATTGATTTGCTGATTGAGATTAATCACTTCTCTAGCGATGTTACCATTGCTGCCAACTCCCAGCTCAAATGGCTATTACACTTCACAGAGAGGATGCTAGATTGGAAGAAGTTAAAATACACACAATGCAGCAACTTCTGAAAGGCTCTTGATAGCTTTGGCAGGGTAAGTGAGATGATATCGCAGCACCACACTGCGCCAACAAGGAAGACACAAGCAATGAAGAAGGTGGGTGACCTCTGGTAGCACCTTCTGGAACTCCAGGAAATCCTAAGCGATTCCAGCTGAAGTGAGAAGTGGCTGCGATTAACTGCAATTGCCAACACAACATCCAGATATCCTGAGTTGGCAAAGCGATGCCTCAATCATGCATATAATGTCAGCAGCCACACCAAGCAAAACACAAAGTCGAAAGCCAACAAGAGGAATACTTCCGGACACTTTCAGGACACCAAATGGTTAGCTGATAATCGATGCCCTCGGCTTCAGGATGGAATCGACTATGAAGCAATGTGGTTCAAATGGTAGTGGGGGTTTGTCATGCCACTAAGGTATTATACTGGCATGGATGACTTCAATCACACCAATTGACTTCATACCAGCTCACCATCAGTAGCAGGTTCTGACCAGGGGTCACCCATAGCACTATCATCCCCTGATTGGAGCTAGATGATTCCACCGCCAACCCCATCAACCAAGGGAAAGGAAACAGATGAGAGCAACATTAGAGGGCTTTTGATGGATCCAGCCAAGGATGGATCTGAGGATAGATCCAGCACACCTACCAAGTAAGAGGCCAGTACAATTCAGCCAACTCCGGCTAAGAATGAGGCCACTTTGATCCCACCAGTGCCATCCAAGAATGAAGCTGATACGATCCTGCGATTGCCTACTGCAAAAGAGGCTCAAAAAATTCTGCCAACTCCTGTCAAGAAAAAGTCCCATAGGATTTCCCACCGTGGAAATGCTGCAGGTCTGACCCCACAGTAGCCTACCAAACCTAAGCAGAAGGGTTCCCCAAAGCCTGACAGGCCTGCCACGACCAGCAACGAAAGCAGCAGTTCCAATGATGACACCAAGAATAAAGAATAACGGAGCTCTTTCTTAGAATAACTCAGTCTCAACAGTAGTGTTAGCAACGGTTCCGGGTTACCCAGCTGCGGTCCGGGTTTGGAACCGGACTGGATGGTCCTGTTCGGGTCGTTACCCGGAACACAGGGGTACCCAGCGGGTTCTGGGATGGGTTGGGACCGGACCGCGGTTCCATATTACGGTTCATGCAACTTTGCCTCCAATTATGTATCTGAGTTCTGATCGTATCGTGACATGATCAGTACGTAAATTGTGCAGTTGTAGCCCCTCTTTCACCTCCCGCTGTCAGATTTGCGATTGGGCCAATATTCGTTGAATCGCTGTGAAATAAGGTGATATTTCGGCCGAAAAGTGCGGGTTTTCGATAGCAACTCAACGAATACTGGTCGGATCGCAAATCTGAGAGCGGGAGGGGAAAGAGGGGCTAAAACTACACAATCTACGTACTGATCATGGCACGATACGATCAGAACTCAGATACTTAATTGTAGCCAAAATAGTAGATTTGAAATGCCGGGTTTTTGGTGGAAACCCGTTGCAAGGGTCTGGTTCCGGGTTGGAACCGGACCCGGAACCGAACCGGGAATTTGGACCAGTTGCTAACACTATCTGTACCTTAAATCATATATTTATTAATATTATCCATACTTTACTACTTATCTCAATGCATTAATGAACTGTGAATATTCAAAACTCAGTCTTGCTAACTTAGTATAAATAAGGCAGTATTACTTTTGAATATTGGAAATTTACTCATAGCCAGATCATCCAATTTTCAATAAGTATCAATATAGAGTTAACAATATATATGGATTGATTAATAGAATCTAGATTGAATAGAACTTTCCTTTGCAGCATTGATATAACAGTTGAAAGATATATACATTTCATTAACCTGCAGTATTATAAAATCAATTTGAACATAATATATGTTACTTTGTATAATTAATCCAATTATGCTCTAGTAATCGTATCTATTGAAATTGTATTTGGTAGGGTTACACCACATACTATTTCTGATATCATACTGTAACTACCTTGGTTAATTAATTAATATAAGTTACTATCTAGTTCAATTTTTCTTATTGATTCTCTGTAAAATATTATTATTATATTTTATAGGAAAATTCTTGAAAGCATATTTCCACTACCGATCATTGATAAAAAAGAAGAAATAAATATTCATATCGGCTAGCTAATATTGGTAGTTGTCAGATATGACTAGTGTACATTAGAGTCAATAAAGTATTCTCATCAATATATATACAACTTTTTGCTATGTGTCGCGAGCTCTACCTAATCTTGCTACATTTGGAAATGAATTTTGTATCCTTTGACAGATAACCTTTGTAAGTCAATTTAAGTAGTAGCTTGTATAACAGTACTTTATCAGATAATATAGGAATTCCTACCAGAGAGTATTATATGTTACTGGGTAGCAGTATCACAAAGTACAAAATATCTAGATCAGATAATCAAGATCTACAATTCAGTATTAGTTGATCAAATCATAGTAATTTTCAATCCTATTAATTCATATCTCAATTGAGGATACACGGTAAATAAAGGGTGAAAACTAAATAACAATAACTGTTGTACATTATATAGTGAAAATGATTAATTCGTAGCGTCACTTAAAATGTTGTTCTATTTCTTTCTACAGATTAGTCAATGTATTATCTACCTTAGTTATATACAGTGAATATTGGAACTTTTTATTTATCTATAAGCTGATAAACAAAATACACCAACTTCTATGCAACATATAGTGGATTGCTATAAATTTTTGCACAGTACAATTGAACAGAATTCCAGCTGTGATATTATAGAAATTCAATATAACCTGACAATTATCTATTATTCAAATACAGAACATATTTAAATGGTACACAACACTTGAATATTGCATACATGGTAAGATTATATTATATATCCAAGTTACGTGTTACCATATTGACAGATATGATTGGTATATATCACTCTCTGATAGTTTGCAAATGAAAAACAGCTATAAACATCTATTTTTTCAGTAACTATTGCAAAATGATTTTATATAATTGATACCATAGTATATCAAAAAGTTTTTCAGACTGAACAAGGTTTGACAGTAGAATATAGCCAGTCAATATTGTAGTTTTATTAGATAAAACAGCTGCATCAGAATTCAAAATGCATTACAGTCTAACCTTTATACACTTCAATTGTGTAGTTTGCATTATCCTGCAAGCAAGAAAACCCACTTATAATGCATATAATTAAAGAACAAATGCAATCTAACAATGTAGTTAGATTGCTACTAAATAAATATATATCAAGATATAGTTGAAGATTGACATTAAGTATTTACAAAGATATCAAATCAAATCGATTACTGTACCTGGTGTAGCTTTTCATTGCAACTGTTTAAAAATGATAAAACATACTGTTTCAATTAATTATACTACTATAGAGAATAAGTATATATATAGTCATATTTGGATTTGAAATTGATTAAAGGAAGTATTTGATATTTTCCAATCTTGTAATACCTATTGACTCAGAATTGCCACAAATGATACAGTAATTATTAATTCTACAGAATAGGAGCTCTAGTCAACTGTCAAATTAACATATCTGATAAAGTGAAAAATGTGTTAAAAATTAATGTGAAGTCAAATCTGGGAAGAATTAATGAAAGGGTGAGCAGAATATGAAATTATTAACTGTCTGGCTGCTTGATTGTTTGATGGTGAATAATAGTCAGTAAGTCAGCTGTTCAGATACAAATGTGACTAGAGATATGCACTTTTATATTTGTACTGTTTAGACTAACTAAAATGGCATTTATACTGAATATTGTTTATAGCAATTTGATATTTATTAGTGGGATTTAAATGTTATCTGTATGTTAAATTTGGCAGTATCTATATATTATACTAACTGTATTTTAATAGATAGTTGTATATATAGAGATTTATATTACAGTTTAAATTGATAGATACAAGCTATTGTATTATATAAGTCTTTTGATACAATTTAATCTATAATGTCAACTGAAATACATATCCATTTTGTTACTTAGATTCAGTCCTTTGAAACAAGTCTATTCAAATGGATAATTGCAAACTGATAGTAGTAGGTCTTTTTTGACAACCTAAATGTGAGTTTAAGATAAATTTGTACAATCTGTAGTTTATCTTAAACTAAATTAGAATGAGCTTTTGTAAGATAGAAACTAACCACGGTGTCAAGATAACCAAAATGTAACTATTTGGAAGTTGATTATATCTTGTCAGATTATTGATTTTCACATTGAAGATTTGCAAATTTAGTTATAGGTATACAATGTTAATATTTTCTGCTGTACATGTTAAGTTACCTAAATAGAATGGTCAGATATGGTATTACTAACTGAAATTGGAAGAAATAATTAGATATACATTCAGTATGCTACAGTACAGGCTGCGATTTTCTATATCACCTAGCCAAATTGTATCTATTATAGTCCCAATTAACTTTCTGATTGAAGTAAAGCTTTTCAAAATATTGTAATGTACTGTTGGAGGACTGTTTAACATATACCGACAGGTTAGTTGGTATGGCTAACATGGTTTCTATAGTGATGTGAATAGAATAAGTTGATGGAGATACTATGAATATTTGCAGGATACAGTTTGACAAGTATATATTAACAAAACAGTTATATGATATTGGGCAGCAGCCTTCAGTTGAGAAGAACATAACATTATCTCAATTCAGTAGTCAAGCCAAGCATGAATCAAATTTGATCAAGATATCCCCTAAAGAGCTTGACTTTAGACATGCCAATGAAGAAAACAATGTATATTATATGAATGTATAAAAGATGACAATTCAACTAATTTCAAATCTCAGATAATTGTGCCAATATATTCTGAATTACGTATCATGCAATCAAATTCAAGATTGCTAATATCTCAATACTTCGATTTATAATTGTACCGAATCTGTTCAGCTACTCTGCCATAGCAAATATCTATATTGAAACCTACTGAAAAGTATATTACAATCAGACTGAGCATTCAGTGTGACATTTAATATTGTCTGATATTTGTGTAAACTGCCTATGACCAGAGAGTTCAGAGATACATACTATATACATATTGTTTGTCTAGTGCTATCTGAGGGATAACATTCTATTAGGCAGATCTAGCATTCGATATTTTATGTTAGTTTAAACAATGCTTGGAGCCAGGTTTTGAAATACAAGCCCAGTTATCTCACTTTCTTCTATCTTTCACATGGCAATTCTGTTCTATATCAGACTACATATAATAAAGCAGTTAAAAAATGATTATGTATAACAACTGAATATATGGTGATCCCAAATGGAAAGTCAATACTCTTACATTTAAAGCATATTAGTATCTACCTGGAGGCTGCTGGTTGTGTATCAACAGAGAGCATTTTGGCTATGTTTTGTAGCTGAATAGAGTTCGGCCAGTCAAAAGCAATTCAAATGCTCTACAACCATCTTGTGTATCATATATTGATTTTGCAATAGATGGGAATCCTACACAGCTCAATACATACTCACAGACTGCACTGAGTGGATAATCAAATAATTTGGAATCAGATGAAGTCAGAATTGTTTTGATTTTACCAGTGGACAATTCATGTACAATTTGAATAACATTATCTTCAAATCTTTCAGCCTAAACAGTCTACATTGCAGTAAGCAAATCTCTTATCCATTGTTGGATAACTCAGTAGCAACAAAGTATCTTAAGTCTGGATTATCAGCTTAGAACTATATGAACGGAATATTATTAAGTTCTAGTCAAGAAGAATCAGATTGAGAAGTAAAACAGTATGCAAATTGTGTAATCCAATAGTTGAAGACTACTTTATACCTACCAAACACAAGAATTAATGGAACAGATTATAACAAACAATTATAGATATTATCTTATTATTTATTGTAAGTGAATTATTTTCATTTGGTTTTTCTTCAGTTTTCAGAAATGAATTTGGCATGAGTATTTTGATATTATCTGTATATTTTGGGATATCAAACTTTGATATATTTAAATGGAGAATTATAATTATTGGAACTCCATTTCTTATTGTTATTTAACTAAGTATCAATGTGATCCTATAGTATTCATGATGTACTATTCAAGATTATCGAAACAGCATGCTGTGAAATCTTGGAAGTTACTATCTGTCGAAATAACCTGAATTAGTACAAACTTAAAAAGTAGTTGCACCATTTGGTCTATAAGGTTGTATCTTATCTTTGTATTTTCCAGACCAAACTTCAATATATGGATATGTATATGTAGTTTCAAGTTACCCAGTCATAATATCTGTAATATTGGTTGTATATTTGTATCATTGGCATACATTACAATGAGACATAATTATATTTCAAATCGACAGTAGTGTATGAGTAAATTGTGTCTCAGACGGACCAATGTACTTGAACACATAGTTATGGGTATGTTGTTGATCATACAATATATATTCAGGCCAATTCGGAATATGTAAAGTTGACATTAAATATTGCATTCTCAGTTTGAATATATTAAGTAGAATCCCTTTCAGTAATACAATTATTGCATAATACACATTCCATAGCACATTGAATTTTATGTTTGTTTTCAGCAATATTTGTAAAGATTGAATAGCTACATAATATACTTGCAATTACTTGATTAAGTTAGGATATAAAGTTCCTCAATTGAATGAATGGAGCAAATGAATACTAACAGTAATGATTGAAATAAATTGCTACACTTGTAAATTCTTAAAGTTTCCAGTACAGAATGACTATTAGTCTTCTAGAAAGTGATTAATATTTTGATAATGCTGTTGAAATAATCAATGGAATCTAAGTCTAAGTTAACACATTGTCTATGCAGTAGCTGCCAGCCCTAATCCAAGCCACATAACTAGTGTTAACAACGGTTCCAGTTTTGGACCCGGCGGGTATTATAGGTCTGCATGGCAACGGCCTTACCCCATCAAAAATCGACGATTTTTTAAGCGAACCATCACTTTAAGGCCACAAATATTGATTAGAGAGTATAGTGTTTGGTATGTGAAATATGCAGCTTTGCACGGCGCATCTT
>Ga0307515_10012139_pt1 | contig 16247 bp, 16 predicted proteins | sample 17_EM_MG_FD_194513 | JGI IMG/M metagenome (GOLD analysis project Ga0307515, IMG submission 194513) | Populus trichocarpa ectomycorrhiza microbial communities from riparian zone in the Pacific Northwest, United States - 17_EM | ecosystem: Host-associated > Plants > Roots > Unclassified | place...
GCGCTCCAGGCGGCATCGAGGGAAGGCCACGACAAGACCGTCGAGCTGCTGCTGAGCAAGGGCGCCGACGTCAACGCGCAAGGTGGATACTTCAGCAACGCGCTCCAGGCGGCATCGGAGGAAGGCCACGACAAGATCGTCGAGCTGCTGCTGAGCAAGGGCGCCGACGTCAACGCGCAAGGTGGAAGTTGGGGCAACGCGCTCCAGGTGGCATCGAGGGAAGGCCACGACAAGATCGTCGAGCTGCTGCTGAGCAAGGGCGGTAGGTTGTAGTGAGTCTATTTCAGCCCCCTCCCCACCCACCACCTTACTATCCGCCGTCCTTTATATAGATGAATGGAATGAAGCGGAGTACGTAGATTTGCTTAGAAATACTATTTGCTTAGAAATACTATTTGCTTTGAAATTTCCTGTCACGGAATAGATCGGATGACTTTCTTCTCTAACTATTCTTCTATTACTGTTCGACTCATATTATCCGAAGGCGCATACTTAAGTATTCTTTGACTCACAAATTTGCTTTGAAATTCCCCACGCTTTGAAATTAATTCTAGCAAGAAATCAATTTGTCTTAGAAATTATCCTGAATATTATCGGCGGTTGGCTAGCTCTCACGTTTCACATGGCAAATCGGCTTACGCTAGCAGGGAGGGTGCCGACCCGCTTAGGCCACACCCTTGTCGAGATGGCAAGATGGAGGGGGTGATATTTGGACGATATGTTGCGGACCTTAGGGGGTCGTGCGTAACCCAAGGTTATGCTAAGCCTAACCCGGACCTCCGATACCTCGTCGTCCAAGTCATGTCACCACCGTTGAGAGTATACGAACACTCCGCTTCTTCTCCAAGTCTTCTCTTCGCATTGAAATCTTGCCTCCCATACAGCCTTCCTCTATACCGCCGTATCCAATTCCATGATCGCGGTCCAGATGCACATGTTTTAGCTACCTTCCCGCCGGGGGGGGATACTGATATCCATAGCGGTCCTCAAGATGCAGGCAACATTCCAAATTGCTTCGCCGCTGCTTTCGTCGACCGCTCTCTGCGGCCACAAACCGAAATGTGGGCGTTTGTGCGCGGAGAGATGCCAGACCACCAACCCCAAGATCGCCGGCCTGCGTCTGTCACAGCCTTAATCACAAAGGAGCCGGGGGCAAAACCTTCACAGGTTGAAGAGGCTTCATCTACTCTAAAGACTATTCCAATTCGAACAAAGATATCTACCCCACATTCTAGCTCTAACGCAACACTCTCCTGTCCAACCTGCACCTCTGCCTTCATCTCTCTTCTCAAATATATATCTGCCCTCCCCGACGTCCCTCTCCGTCCAGACAACGAGAAATATCTCAAAATGGCCACAGCCAATGCGACAGCGTTGGGAGACCTCGACGTCCGACATCAATCTATCAACCCAGCCTCTTACCTCGCGCATCTTTTAATACCTACAGTGCTAACACTCGGTACACTACACTCCTCTCTAACTTCCATCCTGACTGCACTCAATCTCGTCCGCACCGAGTTCCCCGGCCTTGAAGCACCATGTCAGAAATTCATTTTCCGGCTTTCAGACCTGAATACTCCTGTAAGTCTGCCCGAAGGACTGCGTTGGGGAGAAATGCGGGCTCAAGATTTGAAAATCGTGCAAGCGCGAACGGCTATTCCGCGGAGCGATCGGGCACTTTCATCTCTCAAAAGCGTTGGTGTATTCGAAGAGGACGCTGACGCTCCTATCGCATGGGCCTTTCTCGGTTCTGATGGAAGCTTGACATCCTTGCATGTCGAGCCAGCATTCCGTAACCGTGGGCTTGCGAAGGCGGTTGCTGCGAAGCTGTTCCGCGAACACGTGCCGGGCAATGTACGTGCTGACCATGGGGATGATTGGGCGCATGCGGATGTGTATGAGGGCAATCTGCAGAGTGAACGTGTATGCAAGAGTCTTGGGGGACAGAAGTGGTGGTCAATTTTTTGGGTGAGATTGGATTTGGGCAGAGTAGGGACAATGGGCGATGAATCTTAATGTAAGCATGAGGGGAAATTTTTGGTTTAACAGGTCCGGGGGAACGCGAATGCCCATAGTAACGCTGGTTGATGGGCGAATCTAGGCCAAGAACATGGTTTGGGTATTGGGTAAAGTTTGTCTGAAGGGATTTTGCAGAATTTGGATACCTAAGAAGCATCGTTAGCTTCTGTAAGAATCGAAGACCGAAATTACAAGAAATTATGCAGATAGTTGCGTCATGAAAAAATTAGAGTGTTGTTGCGTTTTGATCCTCATTGAGATTCTCAGTGTTAAAAATGTATAATCATCCGCGGGTTGCTACGAAAGAGGAGTCTGAACATACCTCGGTGTTTTGGAATAGACGTTTGCCAATCATTAATTCATGAAAGATAAGCATCACTACTAGACAAGCATGCATACTTCATAGAGTTTCCAAGGCTCTATATTCTCTGCCGACCAGGCTATGCCTGCGGGCACTGCCGTGTACATGATCTTTACCATCAGATCATGCAACCGTTAAAATACCTAGGTAATAACGCTGTAAGAAAATTGGGTCCAGTACTCTAGTCGAACAGACCGAAGCCCATATCCTCATCTTCGGATTCTTCCTTCTCAGACTCAGCCTTGGTTGGCTCGCTGGCTTTGGGCTCATCACCGCCAGTTGCTGCAGCAGGAGCAGGCCCAGCGGAAGCATATTTATCAGGGTTCTGGATGCGGTCCTTAAGCTCCGCGATTTCTTCCCAGTCGTAATCAGTCTCAACGGCAACAGCAATGACCTTCTTGTATGAGTTGACGATCGAATGCATAACTGATGGAAGAGTCGGGTAGTTAATGGCAAGGGAGACTGTGGCAATTGTGGCGACGCAAGATGAGAATGCCTTGAGGAGCTGCGATTCCTCAATGTCCAAAACATCCGCATGGAAAGTCTGGCCGTTATCGTAAATTTGAGAAACACCCATGCCATAGGTGAAGGGACTACAAAATAGTCAGCTCTTACGAATGTACCTCTAATTTGTCCACATCAATCCATACCTGATGTTCAACATGTTGAGCAGCGTAGCTTCGGAAGCACCGACTTTACTTCCAGCCTCGACGAGTTTCAGGTCAGTGGTAATTTCAATGGTACCACGAGCAATCTTGGTAGGGACGCCAAGAGCCTGGAAGAAAGACGTCTTGCCGGGTTCCATGCCAGTGTTTCCAGAAGGGACGTACACATCGTCGGGGGCGACGGCGCCGGCTCTGGCTGGGGCAGCAACTCTGTTGCTCAGAATTTTGTCGCGGATCTCCTTGAGGTCACCATTGGTCTGAGATACGCGGTTAGAACCGCGGAACTACCAAGAGACACATTATACGTACGAAGACGAAGCCGACATTGCCTTTGACGTGGGGAAGAAGACGTTCATACTCAGGGAAGTCGGAGATGAAGCCTTTGATGGCGCGGCGAACCATGGTGTTCTTGCCCATCTAATTCTTTGTTAGTTCCATGAACGTAATCTCACACGATAAGGAAAAATGCTGGGCTCACCAAAACCACACCCTCGCCCCGGAGGGCCTGTCGAATCTCGTGCATCTGTTGTGAAGACACATTGTCGACGGTGACGATGAAGATACTCCTGAACTCTACGATGCCATGTTAGAAATTTGTTTTCAAGGATGTCTGTCTGGTACCGTACCCTCAAGGAGGGCCTTGAGCTTGTCGAAGTAAGCGGCCTTGGTATTATTTTTGCCCCCCATATCTTCGATAGACGAGAATATAGGATATTTAAGGACTTAAGGCGGAAAGGGAGTCAGGATGAAGTGTAAAGCTGGTGTTGGAGGTTGAGCAAATATAAATTTCTTCGAAGTTGTGTGAGCCTGTGCGTAGCGAGGCGCTAGTGCTCTTTTGAGGAAATTTGATGGATGCATTTTATGCATTCCACGACCTCTTCTTCGCCCTTTCGTACATAATTTTTCAAGCGTCGACATGGCGCATCCCTATCAATGCATTCGAGTGTGCAAACCAGATCCAAAAAATCAAGAAAAGTGGATGATACTGGGCGCATGTGGTCCAAACATCGTCTCATATGTATCGACCGGCACAACTGCCATTTGGTCGATGCGAGAAGAGTCTGAAGTAAGTTCAGAGGGAGTGTTTTGATTTCTTAAAATGCTTTGGACCTGATTAGGGTAGTTAAGATATCAAGTCGTAAATCGGACGCGGACTGAGTGTGCTTAGGAAGACGATCTAAAGGAACCGCCTGGGAAGAAACTAAAGCTAGCAAATCTGACTGTGGAGCGCCCGAATGTTACTCAAATGCTTGTCTCAAACGATAGTCGCCATTTGGTTACTGTGACTGCAGAAGACAAATGCGTGCGCGTCTCTCATATCACTGTTGACGGGCATTTGCAGGCATTAACTCAGAGGTTAGAAACGTGATCTCCACTTTTCAATTTGCGTTCATCCTTGACTGGTTCTAAGGTCCATGCCAAAGCGCCCCTGTGCGATCACCTTGACCACAGATAATTCTGCTATCCTTTGTGCAGACAAATTTGGGGATGTCTATGCGCTGCCTCTTCTACCATCTCCTGAAGAGGCTGAAGCTGTCCCTCAACCCGTTACAGAGGAAGCAGAGACTACTCCGAAGACGTTCATCCCTGCAGCTACGCCCCTTACGGTTCATTCCGGAAGAAATAGAAAAGCTCTCGAGGCGCAGCTCAAGCAGGCAACCCAGCAGTGGAAGACCAAAGAACCTCTGAAGTTTAAGCGTGAACTTCTCCTAGGGCACGTGTCAATGCTCACAGATATCGCGTATGCCACGGTCGGTCCGCGGGAAGCGGGCAGACAGCCTCGGAATTACATATTGACTGCAGATCGAGACGAACACATTCGCATCTCGCGAGGTCCACCACAATCTCACATCATCGAAGGGTTTTGCCAAGGTCATCAAGAGTTTGTCAGCAAGCTCTGTCTTATAAAGCCTGACCTTCTTGTGTCTGGGGGTGGTGATAGTCACTTGTTTGTCTGGGATTGGCTGAACTGTCGGTTGTTGAAGAAGATTAATGTCAAAGACCGTATACTAGACTTTTTCAAGGAACACCCGCAGGACACAGTGGCGCTTGAGGGCCAAGAGGAATCAAATATTGCTATTTCTGGCCTGTGGGCCATTCCAAATGAAGAATCAAAGGTGGGTCCTCTTCTAGACCACCAAGGGTGTGAACATTTCTCAGCAACTAACATCAACCCATTGCTACAGGAGAGTGTTTTGGTAGCGTGTGAGGGTGTGCCGGCCCTGTTCCACTTCATAATTATGATAGAACAGACCATTTCGGATTTGTGCCATGTTTTACCATTGGCGGGAAACCCTCTGGATTTTGTTATACTGGATTTACCTTTGGATGGAAGTATTGCTGTAGTTTCAGTTGACAATGTTCATGAGCCAGGTTCGACATTGTCATTGCGTCAAGGTGTATGTAGAAAGCTGTGATTGTTTCACTTTGCAACAACTGACTGTCGAATTAGGGTCGGTCACCGCGCTTACAAATGTTCAAAATCAATTCCAGCGAAACTTGGGAACCATACTCTGGCATCGACAAAGACCTAGAGTGGTTTAGCTACGAAGCACCGATGGGTAGGGCTGCAGGTGGCGAGGCTGGAGAGCCGGGCCGTGTCATAGTGGGAGATGCGAGTGCTGGAAGGGGTGAGGAGGTGATGCGAGATCTTCTTTACGGAGTAGGGAATTTGAGAAAACGAGCTGGTGCTGATGAATAATAAGATTTGATGGCGGACTTGTTTCGGGACACGGTGGTGGCGTTAGATAAACAAAAACGGTTTGGCGAGCAGAGGGCTCGTCGATTGGGCCGCGGCTTCGATTTTTTTCTAGTGCTATCCATACCCGACTCCCGAGGCACGGCAGGCGGCCGGAGTACAGTGCTCAGCAAGCTAGCCTCACGGGGTTGGTGAGTGAGTGCAGGAGTATGAAATCGTCTGTGCAGCAGGTCTAGGTCGGGCAGCGCTCGTAAGCACGACGGAGCGGGCTTGCTCGCAAATCTGTCATCGGTGCGAATCGGGAAACCAGCCGATGGCGCAAAAAAGTCAACCAGCACCTGTCCAGCTCTCTGCTTTTGAAATCACCCTTAACACCCCTACAATACTGTGCAAATCCACAACATCTCCTCAGATACTGCAAGCCTTGTCATTCGGCAGCTCCGTCAGCCTTTTGCGAATTGTCACGCTGTGTCCGTCTTCGAGAGCATTCCGTCATTGGTCCTATAAAACCGTGCTACCTCGAACGAACGCCCCTCGTTTTTGATTAAATAATTACCAACTGTCTTCAGCCGACGCACAACCAACTTAACCGCCAAACTGTTTACCTCAACCCTCCGTAGAGCAAGTTCCTCCTTCTTTTGCTCTTTTGCAATCCCAATAGCTGCCGCCGCCTCATTTCAGCAGAGAAACTCGGCCGCCGCGGGGCTTCCTTCCCTACCGAATCCGCTTTCCACAGTCGCCAGAGGTGTGCGGAAGATGCATTCAAAAGTAGTCAGTAAGTCATTGTGCCCCTACCACAGTCCCAGAAGGCGGGAAGCTAACATTTATTACAGTCATCGGGTGAGTTTGACGCGTCTCCGCCATACTTCGGCTATACGCGTTCCTTGTGTCCGGAGTGCGTGTTACAACACATGCTGATTCTACGTGAACTATAGCTCAGGTCCAGCCGGACACACTGCAGCGATATATGCTGCCCGAGCCGATCTCAAACGTACGCGTTATGTGAAATCTTAAGAATGATGAACCCATAGCTAACGTGTCTTTAGCCGTCATGTATGAAGGGTTTCTCGCGTTAGGAATTGCAGCGGGCGGCCAATTAACCACCACCGATGAAGTCGAGAATTTTCCTGGCTTCAGCAAAATCCAAGGTCAAACATTGATGGTTAGTTTGTGAAACTCAATATCTGGGGGTTTCCCTTGAATTCCTTGCTAAATATTTGCATTATCTTTAGGACCAGATGCGCGCCCAGTCTGAAGCCTCTGGTACCGAAATCATATCACAAACCGTTGCTAAAGTCGACCTGAAATCCCGTCCATTCAAGTATTGGCTTCACCCCATGGGTGATGATGATGAGATTGAAGAAGAGACACATACCGCAGATTCCCTCATCATTGCTACAGGCGCAAAAGCGCGACGGCTAGATCTGCCGGGAGAGGACAAATATTGGGGTAACGGTGTTTCCGCATGTGCGGTTTGCGACGGCTCTTTACCAATGTTCCGGGATCAACCGCTGGTGGTGATTGGTGGTGGTGATTCTGCAGTTGAGGAAGCACTATATTTGACTAAGAAGGCGAAGAAAGTGACAGTTTTGGTGCGAAGAGATCGGCTGCGGGCGAGCAGGGCGAATGCAAGGCGTTTAACTACGCACCCGAAAATCGAGATCAAGTATAACACCAATGGAAAGCAGATAAAGGGTGAAGAGAAGAAGAACGGGCTCATGACTCACCTCGTCATAAAAAACAACGTCACGGGTGAAGAGGATACGATTGAGGCCAAGGGGTTATTCTATGCCGTGGGCCACGACCCAGCCACGGCGCTCTTCAAAGACCAGTTGGATATGGATGAGGATGGCTATCTTATCACGACACCCGGCAGGGGTCTGACGAGCGTTGAGGGTGTGTTCGCGGCCGGAGATGTGCAGGATAAACGATATAGACAAGCCGTCACTAGTGCAGGTGAGTAAACGCACATCCCTGTTTAGATTACGGTCTGCGAAAACAGTCTAATAAAGTCTGGTCAAAAACTAACGCACACGGCATAACAGGCTCTGGTTGCGTCGCCGCGCTTGAAGCAGAGAAGTGGTTGTCGGAGCAAGAACCTACTGTCAAGAGCGAGCTAGAGGTTGAGAACCAGGTTGAGAAGTTGCAGGTCAATGGCGTTGTGCCGGAGTACCGCTCCAACGCGCTTCTCTAGACACTTTAACCCTTCAGCCTCTCTCGTGACGATATCGGTTCAACACTGCGTCTGTAGGTATCCCGCTCGCATACTCTACTACTCGGATTTGTTTAGCATACGCGCCTCCTTGTTTTGCGCGAGGCCTCCCATGGAGCGGAGTTCTACAAGCTTGCTTTTGCATTTAAGTATTTAAGTATTTCTCTCACCGTCTCATCACTCAATTTAGTGCACCTAAAACCTTCGGTGTGCCGAGTGCCGCAGAAGTTAGATAGAATAGGTTTCATTTTGCTTGTTGGACTTGAATGGACTGGCTGGAGCCGTTCGCTGGCTCGCCTGGTTGAATTAGCACGATAGAATTAATTCAAGGAATAGAGAATTGAAGATCATATATAGCAAGGTATTAGATCAATACAACAACTAAAGAAACTCGGCTTCCTTTTTATGAATATCGTGGCTGTGATAATTACTTCAGCAGTTAATCTCACGATTCCAACTTCTAATAGAGATATCGAAGAATATCACATCTACATTTATTACGTTGTCAAACGTCAACTATTAAATAAAATGCGTATTGCTTGAAATATTTTGGAATCCCAGCCTACGTAGGTTGTTAATAAAGCCAGCCCACGATACTCTAATATTGGAAACTACAAGATTGTGCATCTCATGACATGGAAATTCGTTGGCAGTGAAAGCTCTCGTGCTGGCCTGCGTACAGCCCGAACACACTTGGTAGGAAGTTGATTTCGAAGGGGCTTTTGACTGAAGAGGCATGATGAGTGAGTGTTGGGTGCATGCTTTGTACGAGAGTGGCCGGATGAGCTTGGGCGGATTGAGCACTGGGTAAAACTTGAAAGGAAGAGAAGGAAGGTGGTTTTAACGGGGATAGAGCACCTAGGTGATGAGTTTGATCATCGTCTTCAGTGTTGGTTGAGGAGGGCCAGCGCACTTTCGAAGGCACTGACTACTTTTGTGTCTGAGGCGGGGTTAGCGGTGGATAGAAATTTATTATCGGCGCCAAATGTAACGGTCGCAGCATAAGGAATGGACGTGATACATACAGTGAGCTCTCGTCGCCTCGAGGTTATTCTCTGAATTTCGGACGTGCGCTGTACGAGTCCGTAAACTACGACAGACATTTTAGTTCTCACGTCTTTGATTGGAGTCAAATTGGGAGGTCTATACCGCTTGAAAGACCGCTCAACTTCATGGGTTTGGGTTGTTTGCGCCCATATTGTGAAGAACTGGGAAAGTAATTTGTTAATAGTCGTACGAGCCTCTGAATTAGTATGGGAACAAAGTACATTCATGAGATTTTCCCACTCCTGTAATATCTCCTGCTCCTCTTTGTTCCTCTCGCTGATGGCGCGGTGATAGCGTTCCTCAAGCTTCGCCCAATCGAAGTGTTCAATTTCAGCCGCAGGGTCTAACTGCTCAGTACCTTCTGCCCCCTCAGTTCCTTCATGGCTGTCCTTAGACTCGTCGTTCTCCCGTGGTGGGATGATGCGCTGCGTGGTTGTAGATGTCCGGGGGGTCAATGCCTGGGTGGGACTGCCAGGCGTAGGTGTTTGCGAGCCATCATCTTTTAGTGAGCCAGACGAGTATGGGCGAGGCCCAGAGTTGGTGCCAGGATTATCGCTCATGTCGTCGTGAGACCTTTTGCGCCTTGCTGGTTGGCCAAGAGTCTCGTCATGGGTCTCAGGCGGGGATGATGGGGGGAGTGGGCTGGATAGAGATGAAGAGGGTAAGCTCATTGGGCCTCTGTATGGCGAGGGTCAGTACTTTAGGGTGAGTTCTAGTGATCAATGTGGTGTTCTGAAATCATTCAGCGGTAGTTCCGTCTATGTTGTGGCAGCATGATTTGATGTTGATGTTGCTAGCAATATGGAAGCAGAGCTCATGCCTTCAACGTTAACCTTGTGGTCCATGCAGGTCCAAGCTGCGTCACACGTCCCGCGTGCCAGCCTGACTCGTAACCGCAATGCCAGGCCGCCGTTTGTGGCACACCTACTCAAAGTTATTTGGTGCTTTGCTGTATCATTCGCCATGTTGCTACTTTCTTTGTGATTTTGCCTTCACTCGCAACAGTTTTTGATCCGTTCGGACGCATAGATTCACTATGATGGAGTCTTAGTTCCCTTTTGAAGGTCGACGCCGCTCATCATGGTACTACCTCTTTTCAGCCAACACCTTACACCACTGTTCGGACCACTGGGAGCGGACGATATCACTTAGGCTATGGACTGCGATATCTGTGGAAAGGCCTTTGGCCCGAAACTACCCCTACATTGCGCAACATGCGCCCGCAACGCCATCTACCCTCTCCGTTACGAGCAGGCTGTCACTTTGATCGACCGAGAGGCGTTGAATAAACACGTCAAAGCTGTCATTGAAGGGGATGATACGGCAGGGCAACACATCTCCCTTGGAGGATCTACTGGAGGCACCCTCATAGACCGACATGAAAGTACAAAGACAATAGAGCTACAGCGGATAAAAGCCGAAACTGCCGAGTCCGAGGAGCGCATAACACTCATTACTGAGCAGTCTGATCTACTCCGGAAGCAGCTTGAAGAAAGTAGGAAAGATATTGCGGCTAGGAAAGCTGCTCTGGCTCAGCGTCGTTCCGACCTTGCCTCCGCCACACATAGCGTAGACGCTCGACGTTCAAACGAGTTAGACAAGGTTAAGCAGGGTATCAAGAAGATAGAATATAAATGGGACCGAAAACACCAAGAAACTGTAGAGGCACGTATGTATCTGTGCAGAGCAGCTGCTAAGCTAGCTGGACTGAAGCAGACACGGAGGAAGACAAGGGACGGTGGAACCAAGGACGTTTACAATATCGGCCCAGGTCAGAAAATTCGTATATACGACCTGCGAGATTTAAACAGTATGCCCTTGATATTGGAGCCATCTCTTTATTTCTGTTGCTGATGCTGCATTTAGATGCTCCTTTCGAACAGCTCTCTACTTCTTTGACCACCATAGCCCAGCTTTTGGTTCGGATTTCTCACTATCTAGCAGTCCGTCTCCCAGCCGAGATTACACTTCCACACAAAGACTACCCTCTGCCCACCATATTTTCGCCGTCGTCTTCTTACCAATCCCGAGATGTGCCATTTCCAGGGTCGACACCGACACAGTCGTCCAGCAACAGCCCGGATGCTTCACGGACCCTCGAAAACCAACGACCTCTTCCACGGCCGAGGACGTTGTATCTTGATCGATCGCTTATTGATTTAGCCACTCAAGACCCTCCGGCTTATTCGTTGTTCCTTGAAGGCGTGGCTCTTCTAGCTTATAATGTGGCATGGTTGTGTCGAACCCAAGGCATGCCTGATGAGTTTAACCACTGGGAAGACGTGTGCCCAATTGGAAAGAACCTCTGGAGACTGCTTATCCAACAGGAAAGCCGAGCATCGACCAAGTGGGATAGCCCCCTCACTAAGGATGCTGCAGCTGCAGGGAAAAGTACTCCGACTAAAGAATCAACCCAAGCATTACCGACAGCGCGACCCGCTGTTGTTTTCGGAGAGTTCTCGCATGGAACCGCGCACTCTTTTCTGGGTGCTGCAGGAGAAACCGCTTACCTACGCACATGGAAGCTGACTCCAACCAAAATCATAGACAATCTTAAGGCCCTTCTTCTTGCAGATCAGCAGGGCCAAGAGTGGGAGATGCTCGATCAGAAGGAGTGGCATGGAATGGAGGATGGGATGGCAGAGGAACCGGTGCTGGTTGGGCAAAAGCGCGTAGAGACAGAAATTACAGATGATGGCAGGAGCATATTAAGCGCAACGGCGACTGCTGCACCAACCATAGGTTCAGAGGACGCGCAGCAGCAGGCCAAGGCTAGGGGCGTTAACGGATGGACGAAGCTCAAGAGTCGTGCTGGGGAGGCATCAAAATAGATAACAGTTAGACTACTCTACTCAATAACCTCTTTGTAATTTGAACGAAGGTACCTTTCCAATCTCCATTATTGCCTTTAGTTCTCTGAGTATAGAATATATTTTCAGGAAGGCATCGGTAGAATAGATAGCAGTAATATTCGGACTGTTCTTGCACCGGGAGAAGTCTACTGCTCATCTTAAAATTCTAGGTTTATTAGGAAAGCTGGTCGCAGACACCACGCGACTCAATCACGATACCCGTTTTGCCAGTCACTCAGCCAGAGCTAGAGTCCTTCAAATGCTCATGAAAAGCATGACCGAGTGTGGTACCTCAGAAGCAGCTCAACGCCGCCGAAGCGGTGGTGTTAAACGCCAGACATAGTTCCTCTTTGTCGTGAATAGCACTTTCAATCGGCCGTGTATAAAGAATCTTAAGTTGCCGACGGTGGTATTCTTAGCATTGAAGGTCGAGGTATTTGGATCGAGGTCGAGTCGTGTTCGTATAGACATGTGTACGCGTCCGATTCGATTCGATCGGCGGACGAGAGACTGCCTTCCCCTCTCCTCTCCTATTGCGTGAGCGCTCGTAATGTTGTGAGCTCGAGCTCGTCTTAGCCTATCAATACAAGTCGGGTCAATCTAGACACCGGACACCGCGTGAAGGTGTGAGCTCATCGTCCGGCATTGCAGCTCACTGTGATAATTTTAGAGCGGATGGCATGTGCATGAGGCATTCGGCGGGGCGAGCGTCATTATGTTTGGTCGAGTTACCTTGAATGATGGGAGAGGAGCAGATTGCGACTCAAATAAATGGGAATCGCTATATGAACCGCGCTATCGAGGATCCGCCAGCATTAAATCTTGGAAACAGCCCGTTTTAGTCTTGATGCTAAATGCTCAAATCCCCTCGGCAATCCGTCTTCCATGCTTGTTTTAATGATGCCTCATTAAACTTAGACTTCTATGCATGGGTGGCCATTTTGCACGGCTGTGACGAGTCTATTATGGTTATACTATGAATTTATTTCTACACCACGTGAAAGCCGACGACGACATCCTTGGTCTTCACTATTTTGCCTAAGCAAAGGATTAGTAGCAATGCACGGAATTTGCACACTTCCATTGGCGTGTTCGTCTAGTAGAGTAGTTTGTACATGATTAACATGAGTATTAAGTGTCGGGGGGTGTGTACGTGAAACCAGTTCCCAATAAGAAAATTCCATCGCCATATCCTCCTGAAAACGCAGACATCAGAAATTATCATTCGAGGAACTGCTCCCGCTGCTAGATGTAGTTAAGAAAATGCATGCGAGGGGAGTTGGGAAATGCACAGCGTCTATGCAAGGAAGAAACCGGCGGCGGCGATGGCGAGATAGCTGAGAGCACCAAGAGGGCTGCCGAAAGCGGCGTCTGCAGCGCCAGTGCCGGTAGCCGAGGCTGCAGCGGATGTGCCACTGGCAGCGCCCGCGGTGGTACCAGCAGGGGCGGTGGCGGTCAAAGAGCCGATCGACACAGACGCCAAGGTTGTGTTGGTGTAAGTTGGGGCTGTGACTGGGACGGAGGTGTTGCCGGTAGGATAGGATGGTACAACCACGGGTGCGGACACAATAGGGGTGACCGAAGCAACACTGGAGACGACTGGAGGGCTCACGATGGAAACTGAGTAGCTGCTGGCAGCGACAGCAGAAGTCGGTACGACCGTCAAATCAGACGAAGTATAGCTAGCAACACTTGTAGCTGGCGGTGCCTGGATCTGGCCGTCAGAGATCTGAGTGATGGGTTGTAAGGTGGTGGTAGAGAGGGCTGGTGCAGCAACGGCCACGAGGACAGCGAGGGAGATGGAGGAACGCATTGTTGCTAGTTGGAGTTGTTTTAGGAGAGAGGAATTGAGGTGTGCTTAGGAAGCTTGCGTAGCAGCGAGAAGACAGTTCGTGGAAACGGAATTGGCTTAATATCGGGTGTTTGTGACGGAATCGAGGAGGGTATTGACAAGAATATAACGAATGTGATACCAGACTTGCGTTGTTGTGAACGAATGGAAAGGCAGCGGGAAAAAGGAAAGGGAACACAGTGGACCGAGGGGGAGGGGATATTTAAGCTGAGTGAATTTGTAGGTATGCAGGTTCCTTGGTTTCAGGTTTTTGTGGCTGCACAAGCCCGCCACCCATGAATGCCAACGACGCGCCGCTTCTCGCCGCCTCGCCGCCTCTCGCCAGTCGCCCAGTCGTGCCAGCCTTCTCAACTCCGCTGCACCTCTCCGTTTGTGAGCCACCATCAAAAGCCAGCTTCGCCAAATACTTTGCCAAACTTAGCCCACTGTTATTGGCCCATACCTGTCGTTGTCTATCTGCTCTTGCTGCAACCGACCGCCCCAGGCTCCATGTCAAAAACTTTTATTGCTGCTGCCGATCTCTCTTACGTCAGCCTGACGCGCGGACTCGTTGAACTCAATGTTCGTTCCCTACGCCACGCACATGCAATGACCCCGAAAGAGGCAAGAAAAATGAACGTCTGGTATTCGTGTGAAACTATGTAGTAGTACAAGTGTGGTATCCAACTGGCCTCGCTATACAGGAAACGCCACAGAACGCTTTTCTTCCAACGAATCGCTGTTCCATTACTGTGCCCCACTCCCCCTCTCCCATGAAAACCCTAGCCCTCCCCCAAAATACTTATGATTTAGTCTCTTCACTCATCGCCCCTAGACCACCTTCTCACTGTCAATTGGAAAGCTTTCCGGTGAGTCCTTCTCTTTCCCTTGCATCATGGGAGTACGACTCGGCGTGTTCCCCCTGGTACGATGGAAGTAACCGTGCACCTCCTGTGAGAAGTCGTCGTCATCGTCATCAAAGCCTTCAGCTTTCTCGCTGGCTTTGCGGGCTTGGAGTGCTTCCCAATCACCTCGGAGTTCTTCAATCTTCTGTTTGTAATCCAAATCCGGGTCGTAGTGTTTGCCCACCCCGCGGATTCGTTCCCAGAAAGACAGATGCTTTGGATGAATGGCAATCCCGTGATAGTCCTCTTCGCGGCCCGCACGGATGTACGACCAACGGCGCTCCTGCTCCTTGAGATCCAGCCCCGTTGTATCGGGAAGAAATAGAAACGTCAACACAGCGCCTGCGAGACCGAACCAGGGAACCACGTAGAACTTTTGTTGCGTTGTAATATAGTTGTAAAGAATGGCAGCCGTCAGAGCACCAAGTTTTCCTATCGCTGCGGAAAATCCGTGAGCGGTGGCGCGGATTGGAGTTGGGTACACTTCTGCGGCGACAAGGAAGGTAACTGAATTAGGTCCGAATTGATTGAAGAATGAAGATAAGAAATACATGGCCTGGAATCCGTGAATGTGCGCCGGTTCGGTGAAGTATTTATACTTGAATGCTGGAACGATAAAAAGAATGAAGTCGCACAAGAAACCAACAATCATCATCCATTTTCTTCCGTCTATTGCCTCAGGTCAGTATTTCGCAAAAACCCTTTTTGCATGTGACGACTTACAAAGCTTATTATCAATGAGGAACGATGCTAGATAGTAGCCGACCAAGCTCACACCGACGTTGATGAGGTTGTACAGCCAACCCACCATAACGGAATTCTCGTTGGGAGTAAGGACGGCAATGAATTGGTTCTGGAAGAGCTTGTTGCCATAGAAGAAGACATCGTTGGCGTACCATGATCCCGCTGTAGCAAGCATTCGAGGACCAAAGTATGTGAATGTAAGACGAAGGGATTGAGTGTCGTAGCCGGTGACCTTGTGCTTCTGCTTGGCAAGAAGTAGCTGCTTACTTGCGGATCGCATCTTGTAGTAACGGAAATACACAAGCCACAATGTGCCCACGGCTGGAATAGCGAAGCTCACGCGGTAAGTCCATTGGGCCGCGACCTGGGGAAACTGTTAGTGAACAAGTGTAAAACCAAAGCATACGGGCAACTGACCTTCGAATATGGCGGATTGCCGCTGCCATGGTGGAATATGAGTAGAAGAAGGATCAGGAGCACTTGATTGGCGAATTGGCCCCAGCCTTGCATTAAGAACGCGCTGGTGACTTTGCGTCCACGGTGGAGACGATCTTCCCTTGTCGATATTTTCCCAGAGCCGACTGCGTTCTCCATACCTGATGTTGCCGTCATGGGGTACTCTCCCCCGACGCCAACGCCGTAGAAGAAGAGGGACCAGACGTAGCAAATGACCCAACCATTCTGATCAACACCCCAAGCCGCAGTAAGCATAAGGAGACCAAGGAACATGATCACAGCGTCCTGGATTAGACCCCATCGACGTCCCATCCAGTCTCCAAGGATTCCCACTAGTATTTGTCCTGAAAATGGTTAGAGGGCCGTTTTGCTATTGGTAGGGGGGTTTTCCCCCCCGGGGGGGGAGAGGTTTGTCTTACCACAAATAATTCCACAAATTTCGAGATAATCGATAGCT
>Ga0307515_10012140_pt1 | contig 16246 bp, 4 predicted proteins | sample 17_EM_MG_FD_194513 | JGI IMG/M metagenome (GOLD analysis project Ga0307515, IMG submission 194513) | Populus trichocarpa ectomycorrhiza microbial communities from riparian zone in the Pacific Northwest, United States - 17_EM | ecosystem: Host-associated > Plants > Roots > Unclassified | place...
CTGAGTCGATACCATACGCTACACGTTGCAGTGCGCGGATTGCGCATTTGGCCGCCAAATGCCGCCAAATGCTGCGAAAATGCTGGTAAATTTTTTCCTGACGGAGGTTAGGGCTACCCCTATTAATAACGCGCCCAAACCCTATATAAGGTAGCGTAGTAACCGTCCCCAAGTACCCTCGTACGCGATTTTAGGCAAAAAGGTATATAATTTAAGTTTAATTGGTACTTCTAGGCGGTTACGTAATATTGCTCTAAATTTAAAACACCTAAACGCGTTCTATTCCTATATTAAGACGTCTTAGTTACTATAGTGCAGTTATATATTAAGGCGTTTTAGTTACCGTAGTGCAGTTATATATTAAGGCGTCTTAGTCACTATAGTAAAATAACTATTTAGATATTCTTATAAAGCCAATCTAAAGAACGCTAACTTTATAGCTATTCTAGCTTATTAATAGCCTATCTCTTATTTCTTGCCGTACCGTCTTTTACGCGCTATTTTATACCCTTAATTATTTTACGGGGACGGCTATAGAATATAGCCTCGCTATTAACCCGCTAGTACGCCCCCTAGCAGTAATTAAGAGCTTTAATTAACGGCCTATCTACTAGCCCTAAAGTCTACTTAGCCCAGAGCTAGAACACTAAATTACTGCCCTAAAGCATCTTATATTTCCTTAGCAGCGCCTATAGGTTAAGAACAAATAAAGAAGGTTAAGTGTTAGCTTATAGTAGCTACAGTAGGGGTATAGTAGGCATTATAGCAGGCGTTATAGTAGACGTTATAGTGGCCGGCTAGGTAGACTCTATAGTAGTAGATAGTTAAGAGCACCTTAGTATTTCTTTAGGGGTTAAATATATAGAAAAAGGTTTATCTAAAGACGGAATCTAGCCGTTAACGCGTTTAGAAACGGATATGGGTATAGCTATAGGTATAAAGCCGTCTAGGGATGGACGTATAAACTCTATAGGCCTTATCTAGATACCTATCTTCCCTTACTAGATCTATATAGGTATAAATAATACTAATAACCTTTCTATCTCGCTAAGGCGTTCTAAAATCATCTATATATGTAATTAAACCCCCTTTATATTTAAGACCACGGCCCTATATCTTAGCTTAGCTACGGCTTTATAAGTAGGCTAGTATTTCCACATTATTACCTTATCTAGCGTAACTACGCTAGCTAGCGAGCCTTTTTACCTATATAGTAAACCTCTAGTACTCCTTATAGTTAAAGAGGGAGTTCTTCTATAGGGAGTAAATCGGGAACTACTTATATAAAATTACTAAGTCCTATAATAGGATTACCCTAAGCATATAAAGAAGGTATAGAAATTCTAAGCCTATAAAGTTAAACCGTATAACCTTATTATTAGCTTTCTCTAGGTAGTAGGTCTCTATATATTTTAGCTAGATATTAGTTTTAAGCTATATCTTTAAATAAAGGGCCTCCTTTAGCACCTCCCGCGCGTAGGAGAAAAAGTAGCCCTTTTCTTCCTTTAGGAAGCCGTCGATTGACTATATAAACACGCAAAGTAGATAGCTAAGGTAGGCCCGTATTATCGCGTCTATGTTTTAGCGTCTAGCCTATTTAATTTGGGTCTCCTTAACGCCGCTAAGCTTAGTATACTAGACGCTCTACTTATAGGCACTATAAGTCTTCTCTTTTAAGTAAATTCCTACCCCCTAAAATATCTTCTTATTTTATTTAAACTACGTATAATAGCTTAACGGCTATTATAGTACTTTAATGCTACTAAGGAAAATATATAGGTTATAGTAGTCCTCTAGCTATTAAACGGATAAAAAGCTCTTAGCGCTGTTCTTACCCTAGTAGTTAAAGAAGTAAAAGGCTATTATAGAGAGAGGGTAGAGGATAGGGTTAGTATTATGTATATAGCCTATATACTTAACCTTATTGTATTAATTCTACTTTCTTTATATTATTAATATAATTATATACAGCGCTAGCTTATCTAGTTTAATAAGGATAAGGTTAGTAAGCTAAACCTTCTATCTACTTTTACCTTAGGTAATAGTAGTATAGCCTAAGAAATAGGTTAGAAAATAGTAGCTATATAGACCGGATACAAACCTAATAAATACTTAACCGTAGTTTAAAGGTAGACTTAACTAAACTTAGTATCTTAGAGCCCATCTCTTAGTATTAAGTAATCGCCTTTTTAAGCCCTTTAATATTATAGCTGCTAGTAATTATAAATAGGCCTTAATTAATAAAGTTAATGCGTTAAATTTAGTTTTTATTACGGCGGACGCTATCTAGTACCACTAAGAGCTTTGTCCCCTATAGCGGCTATAAAGTCTTACCTTCTAATTACTATATATAAAGCTTAGTAATAGCGGAGACGTAGCTATTTATAACTAAGTATTAGACTATTTTATTAAATAGGGCGTCTAAGGCCTCCTCGTCCTATATCTCCCCTTCCTCCATTATAGCTTCCTCTCCTATAACCGCGGCTGCCCCTATAGCTACCTTTTCTCCTACCCGCTTAGCCGTTTTCTACCTTTCCTTACCTACTTACTATCTTTCTATATTTCTTTCTATTTTAACTTACGTTTTTAATAGGCAGCGGCCCGTAATTCTTAGTTAATAACTTACTACTCTATAAATAGGCAAAGGTTATCTTCCGTTACCTAAGCACCGTCTATATTACCTTTTAGTCTTACGTACTAGTCTTCCTACTTTTTTTACTTCGGCTTATACGCCCTTATTATATTCTTCAAGCGCTAGGCCTTATAAATATTGTATAGCCGCGCCGTTTAGGCCTTAAATTCGCTCTAAAGGCTATAAGAGAAGGTGGAGAAGGCTAGGGGGGCTTCCCTTAACTATAAAGTAGACCGTAGGGTAAGGGGAAGACGCGTAAGCGCGGCGTAGGTAAATAAAGCTACTAAACGCGTAAATATTAAAAGAGAAGAAGAAGAGGGCTCTATATTATACAATTAGAATTACGGTAGGCCTTTCTATATAAAATTAGAAGCCCTATATAAGCTAGCGCGAGCATAAAAATAGGAGAGGGTTAGAAGATAGATTATTAAGGCGACGGCAAGGTCAAAGGCACGCTAAGGCCCTCCATACTAACCCGGTACTAACCTAGGCCTTAAAAACGCGTCCAAAAAGTAGGGGCCACCACCCAAGGCGGGGGGTAATATTTAGACGATATGTCGCGGACCTTAGGGATTATGCGTAATCCAATGTTATGCCAAGCCTAACCTGGACCTCCGATACTGTACCTAAGAACTTAAAATTGTTGCCTACCAACCTTTGTATCGACACCTTTAACAGACATAAACCATACCACGATCCCAACATTATTAGACTTATTTCGACCTGCAAGAGAAATTTTAAAGCAATAGCTCTTAGCAATTCAAATCCACGACATCTACCCTGTGCTTTGCTGCGCAGCTAGGGAATCCGCTACGTAGTCTGGTTTAAGGATGCTATCGCCCACTATAAAGTCCCGACGATTATATTTAACTTATATGTCCTTATGCAAGACCCTACATCTACTGCAAAATTGCTACTATAGAGCGGATGGACTTTCATGCAACGAGAACAAAAAATTGGAAACGCAACTCTTGCCTATATGTAGTATGCGCTATCCCCACCTGCGCAAAACTCAATACGACGAGCAGGGGAGCTTCTAGGGCCTATAACCACCGTTCTCCTTCGCGCTAATAATTGGAATTTTAACCTCAAACAGCATTGCTCTCCTGCTACTATAATCCCTCCGCTAGCGCCGCTACTAGACGCTCTAATTAACAGTTAGTTAAACAGTCCTAACGACAACCTTATGCTCCGAATGCACCTAGGCTATATAATCGCCTATCTCTATAATTATGCACCCGAGCTACAGCAAGAGACATTTATAGTATAACTAAAAAAAGAGCATCGCCAGTATTATTATAATGTCCGTTTAGGGATGTTAACCGGAACTATACTATTTTTAAATTATCAACGTTAAATTCGAGAAGAGTTAAGGAAAGCTCGCTAGCTTCTAGTACTTTAGCAGTAGTGCCTATATTAAGCCCTAAGAGAGACCAGGCGTAGAAGTGCTCTAGCTATTAAGCGAAGTATATATCTAGGAAGGTGCCGGCCAAGGCTTCGTCACGCCTTAACGTATTTATTATATAAGTATGGTAAGAACGTTAGGTTAATTAGCCGGAAGGTCTATATTATAAAGAGAGCTAGAGTATTTTATACGCCTTGTGTTTTGCTAGCTTATATTTGTTTACCTATCTGTTATTCGCATGTACTACTCCCACTGGCAAACTTAATACGCCACCTTGCCCGTTAAGCTTGTGAGCTTCTACTCCTTTTGTTTGGTCTATTTGTCGCCTTCATCTCTAGATTCTAGATTGAATTCTAGTGTTATACAAATCAAGTATTCGGTTTTGCTCAAGTTTATAGAGAAACACGTGTTGAATTGATTCTATGAAGTAGGGTGGGACAAGGATTGTAACCGACTACCGGTACCAAAACTTGCACCACCTTGTTTCTTGCCATTATATATCTCACTACTTATTTCTATTACCTATTTTCATTACCTATTACTGACTGAGTGGCGCTGTCTACAGCGGCTATTATCGGCATTGCCGTTAACCTTTTGCCCCGTATTTCATGTATTTATTCCACTTAATTTCTATAGATTTAATATCAAGTCGCTTATGCAATTTTATATGCTGTAAAGCTTATAGTTATAAGCCAAGATCGCATTACCTACTAAGCCATCAATCTACTACCTTATTTTTAAAAGCCTTCTAAACTATAACTGCTGTCTTTGCAGTGTATTGGTCTTCTTTATTTATTAAATATAAACGTATAATTAAATTAAGCGTATAAACCCGCCTAACTAATAACTAACTAATTAAATTAAAAGTTCGGAACGTTAAAATAAGGCTTTTACTAAGATATTAATTGGACCCTACCTAACTCTACAAATCCTAAAAATAACAACTACTAATAAATTAAAAGTTATCCTTATCCTTAACAAGCCATCTAATTAGATTTAATAGTTTTTTATTATCTAAGATATTACGGACCTTATATTAGCAGTAGTATGACTATTAAAAAGAGATATAAACGGGTTAGTTAAGATAGTACGGGAGGCGCTAGAGCCGATCGAGCTATAGGATAAGGGGTAGCTAAGTTATATAGCTAATTACGTTATAAGTTCGGAATATAGAATTTATAAGATTTATCGGAACGTTATATACTTAAATAGATTAACGTACTAACGTACCTAAGTATTTCTTAGGCATAGTATTGTATATTTAAAGGACTACAGTCCCTACCTAAATAATTCTCTTCTTTATAGTAAATCTTAGAATATAATTAAAGTTAATCTGTTGGGAATGAGGCAATTTGCCGTCACGTACGGCAAATTGCCGTCACGTGATGGCAAGTTGCCATCACATGTCGCCGCGGCACTAGCGTGGCGAGGAGCCTTAAGCTCCTTGCCCTTCCTCATTCTAATTAAAAAGAAGCTTTATTAACCAACATCACTGTAACCCTACTTAAGTAGTCGTTATTAGTGAGTTACCCTATATAACTAACACTAATTAGTGGTTAAATACATAGTCAACCACAGAGCAGCTAGGTTTTTAAATAGAAGAGATAGTCTCGTATAGGGGTGCTATATGCGCTTATATGGAATGGATCCCGGCAATACTATACTACCTTAGACTTGCGGAAAACTAGTAATAGAAGTGTTACTAAGTACTAGGAGATACTAAGTTGCGTCTATTATGTAGAATAACCGCGTTTACGAAGATTTGGTTAAGTACTTTAGGTTAGAAGTATTACTAAACCTAAGGTCCTAAGTTAACATCCAAAACGCGTTAAATAACATCTTAAATTGCCTACCTTTTAATAGTAAACCTACGAGATCCTATAAAACCGAAAATCCTACCTACCTTTAACGTACGACACCCCGTCAATTCTACACCTACTATAGCGTTAACTTACCCAAAGAAGTATAAGGAAGATATTAACCTAAAGATATAAAATAAAGCTATAATTAACCTTGCAAACGCTAATAAACAAGACTTAAATGGATTTTTATTATACCATATGGCATATTATAAGGATAGTAAATATAATAATACCGCGCTATGGGAATATATAAAGGAGGACTTTATTAGATAAATAAAGGAAATATAGGCCCCTATAAATAAGGATATTATACAGGACTTCCGTAACTTTCTTTAGAAGAATAGAGTATTTATCCCTAAGGACGGGGGTACTATTAGAGATAATATTTAGGAGCAGGTTATTAACGCAAAAGAAGAACACGAATGGACTCTATAAGAGATTAAGTACTAACTACGCACTATAAGGAAGCTTAACTTATAATGGAACCTAAGTAATATACCTTTAGAGATGAACCTACCTCCACCTTTAACTCCTCTGTATCTAATTTAACCTATAACCTTAACGTTAGATACTATACCCCAACGAGAGCAGGTATAGGATCCCATTGCTTCGCGATTTAATGACCTTTGGACTCCACCGACCAGACCTACGTCTCCACTATAGCTTGTAATGTAACCCCTACTTCCTCTATCTTAATCTTAAATCGGAGGTAGTTTAAAATTGCTTATAGAGCTTGCAAAGCTCTATTTAGATTAGGAGAAGAAGTTTAGCGGGGAATTATATAATATTCTTAATTCGAAACTACGTATCTTCTATAACTGTTACTAGAAGGTAGGAATAGAGTCTAATTAATACTATAACGCCTATTCCGTTATACTTAAGGGCCGAGCTAGTACCTTCTATTATAATCGTTTGGCAGGAAAAGAATATAATTTTAACCGCATAATATATAAGTTAAGATACCACTTTAAAATAGAAGAGAATAAGCAGCAGTATATATTAGAATGGAGAGAGATTATCTTCCTAAGGATTATTGCTATAAACCTAGGTATCCCTCGGCTTGATTATCTTTAAAAGCTCTTTAATTAACTTTAGATAATTTAGCGTGGTTTATCCAAATTATATTAAAAAGACTTCAGCCTATATAATTAAGTTATTAGCGTATATTAAGGTGTTAAAGAATATAACCTTACTCTTTTTAATTCTGCAAATACTTATAAAGGAGTATGTGCTTAATTAAGATCTTCTATTAGCACCGCTCTACGCTCTTAAGAAGTATAGCAATTTAACGCCTAACTCTAACCTACTTTAATTAACCCGCCTAACTAATATAATTATAACTAAACTAATCGAATATATGGTAGCCGGGGTAGGTAATACGGCAGAGGGTATAATTAATAACTATAAGACAAAGGTGGAGGTCCTTATGGAGGTTTATTTTAAAGTAATCGCTAGAAGAAGTGCTACATTTGTAAGAAACCGAATTGCTAGTTAACTAGGCATTCTTTTAATAAATAAAAGGAGGTATATAATAAGTTCCGCCAGAGTGCAAGAAATATTAGAAATTATAAGGTTACTACGGCCTACTTTTAAAGCTTCCTGGTTTAATATAAAGGCGTAGAAGATCTTAAAGGTAAGGTTAATGAGGCCGAATAGCTCCTTATAGATATAGAAATTGAGGAGTACTTACCCAACTAATACTTTACTAAGTATAGTAAGGTAGATGGCATATAAACCGTTACTATTCTTAATAACCAATCTACGCTCCATTTTACTATAAAGTTAAATATCTTTAATAAGCTAAGGGAGAGTTCCGCGTTCTCCTTTAATAACAGATACTCGGCGAACGTCTTCTATAGTATTATGCCAGATACTAGAGCCGCAGGAGTATTTATAGTAGAAGAACCTTAAGTTTAAGCCCTTTAGTAGCTTAATAGCTCTATTTAGATTAACTATTTAACGGCAGGCTAATATATGATTTGTTTTAGTAAGGGTACTATAATCTCTATTAGCATAATTAGGGTCCAAACCCCCTTAGGGTATATTACCTTTTACGTCATTTCTACGAACACCCCGTTTCTATTTTGCATTAAAGATATAAATAAATTAGGCGTTAAGCTTAATAACCTTAAGAATATACTTATTTAGGGAGATAATCGGGTGCCCGTTATACGCAAGTAGGGTTACCCCTAGTTGCTCCTTTATTAACTAGAAAAGAGTATTACTTAAAGCTACCTAACTAAGTTAGAGTTACGTCAACTACACCGTTAATTTAGCCACCTATCTGTTTATTAATTGCTTAGGGTTCTTTAGTAAGTAGGTTATAAAGTCAAGATTAAGGCAATTAAGCATCTTATAAAGTACTGCTATTACTACTAAATAAACCAGAAGTCCCCTGGCCGATTTAAGTTTACCCTTAAAAATAACTACAACTTTAACTTCTGTATTATCGTCAACGTTATATACCTTAGCGGCAAGCTAGTACTCTAAGTTGTTAACTTCTTAATCTCCTTCCAAGCCGTACGTTTCTTAAAGGATATATTAGCCAGGAATGTATAGGATACCCTTTAATTATATTAGATTAATGTCTATCTAAAACCCCCTAATTAAATCGTCTATAACGTAAAAAAGAACTTCTTATTTATAGAGTTTCGATAATAGATAAAGGCAATAGCAATTAAGGTTAAGGAAGTCCCCGTTAAGGCACATAATAGTATTAGAAAAGTGGAGCGATATTACGCGCCATTACGCCGCGCATACGAGATTATCTTTTTAGAACTAGAGGATGCTAGTAAAAAACTTACCTTATAAATAGCTGTTAAAGCCGTTAATAATTCCGCTGGCCCGGATAGACTCGTACCCACATTACTAGTCTTTAGCGCCTACCCTTAAATAACTAACGATTCTCCACTATCTCCCTTTATTGTATAATGAGCTAAGGCTATTCATAAGGTAACGAAGGAGGTGCGACGTCTCTATGCTATACGCTAGGTTAACAACGCACTAGAAATAAGAAATAGCCTAAATACCTTAACTACGCTCGATCTGCCACTCCAGTCTAAAGTACGCGTATAGCATAAAAGGGGAGAATAGTTAGGCCCACATTAACTTATTATAATTAATAGTTAAACTTATACTATTTAGATGCCTTACGGACCTACTTAATTTCATTTAACTATTATTAAGCCTTACTATAAAGATAATAGTTCCAAGCCTTTATAGGATACTATAAAAGATGCCCTAGAGGAAAGCTACAATTAATATACTCTAGAAGGCGACCACGATCCTAATATAATTATAGTAGATACGCCGTAACCACGACGCGGTAGAGGTCGCCCGAAGGGATTACAAAATTGCCAACATCTTATTAATTTTAAAGAGCAATTTATTGCCGCCATTAAGAATAGAGTTAAGCTATTAATGGCCTTTATAACAGCTAAGGAGAAGGCTAACTTTAAACTCGCAAAACAGCTCTAAAAGGAAGGTCGCATTATAACTTTAGGAGCTCCTTTTTAAGCATCCGATAAGTAGGAGATCAATGGTCTTATTACAAGAGGGGTCTTTAAATTTAAGAAGTATGACCCTACTAAGTTTAATAAAGTTCGCATCTTTAAGTTAAGAATGGTTAACGAGATTAAAGGTAAAGCTACTAACGCCCTATTTAAGAAATTAAGGCTTATCATCTAAGGCTACAACAACAATAGTAAGGAGGTAATTCTTATATAATCTCCCACAATTTAACGAGCCAGTTAGCGAGTTATTATTACACTAGCTCCCTCCCTAATAAAGAATAGAATAGCAGTCTATTTATAAGATATTACTTAGGCCTATACCCAATTAGAGACGCACCTTTAGCGCTTAATATTAGTATACCTTCTAGAGTAAATTCGCCACCAATACTCCGAAGATATAATTATAGTTGTGCTTAAGCCATTATATAGAATTACAGAGGTAGAAACTCACTAGTAGGCTACCTATAGTAAGCACTATAAAGAGAAGCTTTTAATAACTACTTCTACATTTAATTTATACTTCCTTATTATAACTACGGGAACTCTATTCGGAATTATCGGCATATAAACTAACGATATAATTATCTTAGGAGATAACCGATTCTTAGCTCTTAAAGAAGACGAGCTAGTAAAGGTAAATCTTATAGCAAAGCTAAAGGAAAAGCTTAATTTAACAACACCATTACTCTTTAATAGATATGTCCTCTCCCTAAACAAGGATTTCATTACTTTATGCTAAAAGGGTTAAGGTAAGAAGATCAACGTTATTAACGTTAATTCTCTAAAATAAGGATACGTAGAGCAACGCGCTTATAGAGCTTATATCACTTCTATCTATTAACCCAAGGCTTTATTTAATCTCTCTATTACCACTTAACACTAGAAACTAACTAAGGATAACGTCCTTACCCTAAATAAGCGTCTCTTTTAGTAAATAAACCATCTCAACCGGGGACTACTCTATATGCCTATTAATCTTCCTACCGCTAAGCTCTTTATATTTATTAATGGATTGTTTATAAATAATAAAGATTTTAGCTCCTAGCTAGAATATAAGATTATTATCGCGAATAAATCTACCGGAGAGAATAACTTTATAATTTACGGTAATCTTATCTATTAGAGCTTAACTAAGAGCAAGTGCGTTACTTAAAGCGTTCTAGCGTTAGAAATATATAGAATGGTTAGCGGAGTTAATATAGCAATTGCAATTAGAACTACCCTAAAGATAATTATAAATCGACTTAAACTTCCCGTTATTCCTATAATCGTATATACCGACTTATACTCCCTCTATAAGTACTTAGTTAAGCTTAATACTATAAAGAAAAAGCGCCTTATAATTAATATTATGGTACTTCATTAATCCTATAAACGGCAAGAACTCTTTAAGATTTAATAGATTAACGGTTAAGATAACCCAGCAGATGTAATAATAAAGGTAAACCCAAATAAGGCTTTAGAAACGTTTGTTAACACGAATACTTTACGCGTATAAGTTAAAGGTTAGGTTAAAAGGGAGTAAGAGCATAACGCTCTACGGACCCTAATTTTAACCAGCCAATTAGGATTTTCTATACCCGGCATAGAAAATTGCTATTAGCTCGCTTATAGCTAGCGCTTTAGCGGCCCTAACGGCCCTAACACGATGTCTACCTACAACTCCTTAGTAAGAAAGCACTACGTGCTAAGAGGCAAATTTTGGGACAGCGAGACTTATATTATAATGGCAATAGTAAGTAAGGAGGATCCATATTTGTTATAATAGTTAAGCAGTATTTATATATAGAGGGCAACCACAAAAGAAGAGTTGCCAGTGTCGGGAATAAGGCAATTTGCCGTCACGTACGGCAAATTGCCGTCACGTAATGGCAAGTTGCCATCACGTGTCGCCGCGGCACTAGCGTGGCAAGGAGCCTTAAGCTCCTCGCCCTTCCTCATTCCAATTAAAAAGAAGCTTTATTAACCAACATCACTGTAACCCTACTCGAGTAGTCGTTATTGGTGAGTCACCCTGTGTGACCAACATAATCTATTAGGCAACTACTCTACTAGTTATTATTATATTGTTAACTTCCCTATTATCTATATATCTAGCCTATTAATAAGTCTACCGTAGTTTTTACTATAAGGCTTTATTATACATTTACTACCTAATTATAGTATTATAGAAGTTAAATAATATACTACCAAAAGTACTAGTTATAACACTATTAATAGTAGTAACTACTTTAGGGATAAGTGCGGACACTAGTATATAGGATATAGATTTATAGCTGGTTATAGTAAGTTAACTATAGGAGATATTTAATTAATTAATAGATTATAACTAAATACTTAAAGAATAAATTAATGGCATTAGAGTAGTAAAGGTTAAGTTACTATTAGTTAAGCGATTCTTAGAAGAGAAGTTAAAGCTTAAAGAATTTTTAGTATAAATATATTTTAAGGTAATATAGGAGGGTATAAAGCTTGCTATACTAATAGACTAAGTAGTTTATATAAGATTATTTCTAATAAAAAGAGCACTTAAGTAGTTTAAATCTTACCTTACTAAGATATAGAAGAATAGAAGTATAACTATAAACCTAAAAGTTATATTTATATTCTTAAGCTGGGGAGGATTTGCGGAATAACTTATATAGATATTTAGGGACCTAAAAGTAACTACTATGGTAGAAAAAAGGCTTTAAAACCTAGTATAATAAACCTTAGTAATTAGGTATATAACGCAGTTCTAAATACTAGCTATATAGGTTAAATAAAATAATAGGGCGCTTATAGCATAGTATAAATAGGGACTTAGAGTAAAAATCTAGGATATAATTATTCTAATAGATAATGCGGATACCCTAAGGGAACTAATTAATTAAGTAATTAAGATTAATAATAGGATCTACTAAAGGGAATAGGCCAAGAAAGGTTAAAATAGAGTTTTATAGTTGTATAAGGCGTAAAGCACGTATTAACTAAGTTAAAAATTATAAAATAGCGGACTAGAGCTAATAAACCTAAGCGGTACTAAAGAGTATAAAAATTAACGACTATAGAAACCTAAAGGATAAGGATTAAGTAATTAAAGGTCTAAGGAGTAGAGGCTAAACTAGGGATCTTAGTAGTAGAAGATATTTAAGCGGACTCTATAATAAGAAAAATGGGTTAAAGAAGGAGCTTATATAAATTACGGAAAATAGGGTTATTTTATTAGAGACTATAAAGATAGTTAGAGAAGCTATATAGTGAAGGGAACTAGACTAGTAAATAATATATATATATAGAGAGATAATAGTATACTATAAGGAACAAAAGAGTGTTTAATTAAAAGTTTTACGTTTTATTATAATAATGTATACCAAATTTATAAAAACGCTAAGTATAGTATAAGCTATTAGCCATAGGAGCTAAAATTATTAAAGTTTAAAGGAATTAACAAACTATCTTATAAATTGGATATTAAGGACAATAAATTTAATATAGGTAAAATATTTAGTAATAATAAGGTATTAAAGGCAGCTTACTAAGAGTATATAGACCTTAGAGATATTATAATAAAGGTAGAAGTTAAATCTACTATAGAGGAAGGATTAGTAATAGGGATTAAGACTTTATTAGATATAATGTCTATTACTTTATAAGACATAAGAGAAATAAAATAGTAAACTACTTTAGTACTTAATAAAGGTAAAAGGCTATAAGTTTAAGATTCTTAGTATAAGATAAGATATACTTAAGGACCTATAATAGACGAAAATTAATAGAGCAGAGTAGTAGCTTAGTTTAAAGGCAAAAGAATAAGTATAGGGAGAGAATTTATAGGGGCCTAAGACTTTAAAGAATAAGTAAGGGTACCTATAGTAGGTAAATAAAGTATTTAGCCTTAGAGTTGGACGATTAATACTAGAATTATAAAGTTTATAGATTTAAAGGATATTATAGCTAGACGCAGACTAAGAGAAAATTAGAAAGGATTTAAGAATTAAATTAAAGTATAGTAAGAATAAAGAGGCTACTAAGGGTTAAGAATACTAGGTAGACTTAGGGTTAAAGTACCTATATGCCCGCGAAGCCCTACTACACGCGTCCACGTCGCCGCGGGTGGAAACATCATCAGGAAATCGTTTTCTTTAATGGCCAAGTGCAGAGGCGATGGTAGGGAGCCGTCGCAGCGCGTGCAGCACGCTGTCGTCGCGGTTCTGTGGTGTTAAGCTCGCGACGCGTACTATCGTACAAAGCATCGCCCTTAACAACACCAGGAGCCTTACTGCCTCCGCTTAAGGCTCCTGCTTTACCACCTAGGGGGGCCTATCAAGGGATACTGGGATACGAAAACCACCCGATATACGACTACCTGGCTTGTAGCCAGGCCCGAAACTAGCCTTATCATTAGCCAGCCAACGTGGACGCGCCCTAGTTATACAACAGGACACCCTTAGGCTTACACTAGCTCTAAGATCGCAAGACAAGGGCGTAGGGAAACCCTTTTTTATAAGAACTTGTTAAGGTTAACGCGTCGCAGATACCTTGTATAAAACTTATTAAGGCCCCCAAAGCCACCGCAAAGAACTTGTTAAGGCCCTACCTAAAGAACTCGTTAAGGCCCCTCTATAAGAGCCTATCCGGTACATCCAGGAGACTTAAAAGAGGGTCTTAATAGGCGTAGTGCGCGCGACCTGGATAAGACAGTGACGCGATAGCAATGTGATGGCGACGCGACGGCGACCAGACGGCTTAATAAGGTGGAAACACGGGCAAAGCTCTAGGCAGCGGAAATATAGGCCAGCTTCGACGGCCCTATGGCAACCAGGCGACTCACAGGAGGGTCTTAATAGGCATAGTGCACGCAACCTACGTATATACATATGGGGGAGGCTCTAAGGAAACACAGGCTAGTTGTACGAGGACTTAACAGTTAGAGACATAGGCTAGCCTATAAAAAGGGGGGATATAAGCTTAGTTAGTAGAATAGAGTAGGGTAGGTCGCCTGGTAGGGACCTAGTCTATAACCCGTTCTATAAGATACGGTCGGCCTATTATAAGGAGACTCTTACAGGCAACGCGAAATGGGAACCTCCCGCGGGGCGTAGTACGTAGTAGCCACTGCTAGCTCTAAGGACCTTACCCCTTAGCTAGGCTCTAACCCCTAGTACACCTAGTATATAGATAAAATTACGTCCTAGCCAGAGAGACTACTATATGGCTTAAGAGAACGGATATGCGTATTAGTATACTAATAAATGGGACTGCTTGCTCGCTAGGGCAGTATACTAGTAAAGTACGCTTAAGGAGTAAATAAGAGTTACTTAGGCGGGAGAGGTTTTGGCTAGGCCTTAACCGTAGAAGGTATACCTAGCTACATTGTAGGATACAGCCACGACGCCCTTATAGGACTACGCCAGTAGGCGCGTAAGATGGGAGTTACGACCCCTACAAATAGCAGCTTATACCTACACTAACGGAAATAATAAAGAGAAGTGTAAAACTAGAGGCTATAAAAGGCTCCTAAGCCGTATAAAGACGTACTAACTCTAGGAGGAAACTCTTATATAGACCGCGGAGGGGCGGACTAGTACTCGGGCTAATCCCGTTATAAGATATCTAAAAGAACTGGTAAGAATCCCTATATTAGGTAGTGGCAGCCAACTGCTTATAGACTAGGACTAAAGTACTAAAAAACTAGGGTAGAGGCCTAGATAAGTAGGTATATTAAACTTTACTATATTATTAGCTAATATATAACTACCTATCCTACTACCTAGCAAGCTAGAGGTAGATCTACTTACCCTTTTATCCCCTTTCCCCCAAGAGAAATTTTTTTAAAGGGGAAGTCCTAGCTTCTAAGTAAAGACAAGGATAAGAATACTAAAACTAAAATATAGACTTTTCCTAGGCTTTTCTTCTAATAAAGCAAAAGCCTAATAAAATAGGGGGTGTAGGCACTTTTCTATATCTCCTTTAGTCAGATTTTCCTTAGTAAGAGAAGGATTGCCTTTTCGGGCTTTTCTGCTAGTAAAAGCCTAATAAGTCCTTTTTTTCTAGTAGTTTTTTCTACTTCTAATAGAGAAGAAAATAACTACTATAGTCTTTTTACCTAGTTTTTCTACTACCTTTTACTCTAATTTCCCCAAAAGCTCTCTAGTAGGGTTAGTAAGGAAAAAGGATATAGAAGGATAGTAAAAACTAAGAAGACTTTTTACCTAGTTTTTTACCTCTATACTAGGAGATAAGAGACCTAAGGAGGTTATTATCTACTAAAAAAACTAGGAACCCCCCCTATAAGCTATAAGCTATAAGCTATAAGCTATAAGATATAAAATGCTAAAGGTAAAGGCTACTAAGCCTAAAACAAAGCCTTTTATAGAGATAAGCGATAATAAATTCTTATCTACCTCTTCTACCTATTCTTCTCTATCTTCTCTATACCCATCTAGGAAAGATAAAGATATAAAAGAAGTAGATAAGCCGTCTCCAGCTTATACAAAGAACAAAAAAAAAAAAGAAAAAGAAACCACTCCCTATTGTCTCCTAAAAAAGATAGCTAAGACCTAAAAAGAAACCTAGTAAAAATGAGGTCCTCTATGGCTAGTTTATACTTTCCCCCTCCTTCTTTAAAACAATTCCTATAAAAGGCCCTAGAAAGCCTAAGCCAGGCCTATTTAAGGCTAGAAGGAGAAAGTAAGGAGCAAGTCAAACATATTAGAGACGACGTACAAAGAATTATAGTAGGAGAAAATCCTTCTATAAAAGAAATAGAAAAGGAAAAACAGGAGACAGATATCCTAAAAGGACTAGTAGAAGAAGTAAGAGCCCTCCGCAAGGAGGTAGCCCCTAAAACCTA
>Ga0307515_10012141_pt1 | contig 16245 bp, 11 predicted proteins | sample 17_EM_MG_FD_194513 | JGI IMG/M metagenome (GOLD analysis project Ga0307515, IMG submission 194513) | Populus trichocarpa ectomycorrhiza microbial communities from riparian zone in the Pacific Northwest, United States - 17_EM | ecosystem: Host-associated > Plants > Roots > Unclassified | place...
TAAGATCTGTATAATCTATATAATCTGCAATAGAGCAGACAGAGTACACGTACCTTACGTATAAGGAGGATTTCCTAGAAGTACAGTCGTGTATTTAAAGGACCTTAGTCCCTACCTAAATAGTTCCTTCCTTATAGTAATTCTCAGAATACAATTAGAGTTAATCTGTTAGGCAACCACTCCACCAGTTATTATTACGTTGTTAACTTACTTACAATACCTACACACCTAGCCCATTAACGAGCCCATTATAGTACTTGCTATAAGGTTCCGTTACAATTAGGGGTAAGTATAAGTATATAATCGATAGTAAAGCAGATGCTTTTAAAAAAGGCTAGATTTTCCGATATATTAATACTTCTTTAATTAATAAAGAGATTTTTAAGGTTCCTGAAAATGGAAATAGTAAATGTAAGTAATCCTGTCTTTAAAACACTTTAGTACTAATACTTTTTATATTAGCTCTTATAGATGTCCTAAAAGGCTATAAGCATAAGCTTGTTATATCTAGACGCTTTAATAGGCTATTTGCTATAAAATTAAAACTAAATTAGAAAGGTAAGAATGAATTTATTAGTGCTTATAATGCTAGGAACGATGCCTACTAGATAGTAAGGGCGATGTTGTGTTAAGCTCTTTATTTCGCGTCTATGGGATATAATTATAATACTAATAAGGATTATTAAATCCCATTTAATAAGTCTAAGCCCGCTCCTTACCGTTTTTTTAAGGATGTTATATTTGTTATAATGGACTGTAAGGGCGGACCAAGCGGAAAAGGTGAGCCCTTAATAATTAAGGAAATTGGTTATGCCATCCTGGACACAAGAGATATTTAGGGTTTAGTAATCCGTAATTGGCATAAATATTTTTGTACCTTTTATTATGTTAATGATTATTATAAAGACTACTGGAATAAATGGTGTTTAGGAAACTGGAGAGAATACTATTTTAGTAGAATAGAGCATTACGTTACCCCTGATACTTTATAGATTATAGAAGTAGGATTCTGGCACGAGGATAGAGCCGTAGTAATTGCTATAGCTCTAGTCCCCTAGAATTCACCTCTAGCGATACTACCTCCAATAATGCCGCTCCTACCTCCACCTTTACCTCCTCTAATAATGCCATCCCTGCCTTATACTTAACTGGCGCCGCCCTTATATATACCTTAACCAGCGCCTTTTCCTCCTTATTAGCCTACTACCGTGATAATTGGCATAGCGGGATAAAGACGCAAGCGTGATTCGGGCAATTAGTTGGATACTTAGGACGATTAAAGACGATGACCGGCACTGCCCTTATATACGTCTTGACTAGTACCCCCTCCTCCTTTCTTGCCTCCGCCTCCTTTGCCTCTGGCCCCTGCTGTGATAATTATTTTAGCGGGATAGAAGCGTAAGTGTAATTCGGATTGGTTAGATGCTTGGGATAATAAGAGGTTAAGAATGGCCCTAAGTCTTATGTGTCCGGATAATCTCGGAAATAAGGCCTGCTATTGGCGTTTACGCACTACTGTAGACTGCCAGTACCCTCTTTATATTTATAATGAGTGGAGGAAAGGAAACTGCAATAAAGGACCTATTTATGATAACCTGGTGCATATTAAGGGAACTTATAAGTTTAAGTAAAAGGAAGAGGGCTTATGCTTGGGTAACTGTGAGCTTGCGCATGATAATATGGATGTAAGAAAAATTAACTTAAATGAACGGATATTGCTTGCAAAACGGAACGAGTTATGGGCAGAATGGCGGCATGATCAGGCATTGTCAAGGCCAAGGCGTAGGCAACGTTAAGCATTACAGAGAAAATATCTAGCATAGGCCTGATACCAGAAGTCTTTTATGCAAAATTGTCGACTGTAAGTTATAATATACTTGACAACCCAAATTGGCATTTGGGTAATCTTGAGTGCCGATACCTTGTTTGGCAGTAGCGCATTCTCGGTCTACAAAAACTACTTCTACAATGATGTCCTGAGCGATGATGATCTTTGCCTGATTCGCGAAAAGCAGAACTGCAGCATTCTAAGACGGTTTTTTGGCCATCCGCAGGGACGGAGTAAGTTGATTGAGCCCTTCACCTTGAGTATTAAATTTGAGCTTAGGGGTGCTCTAGATGCAACTCCAAGCCCAGCCCGCACCCCCTCCGAAGAGTTGCAAGATGAAACGAACCGTCGGGGCCGAGAAGCAGACCGCATTGATCAATTACCGGAAAGCGAGCAAGCAGCTGCGTGGGAAACGGAGCGCTTGCGAAGAGATCAATTTCTCCGCCGTATCCAGACCCTTCAGCGAGCTGAGGCGACTGCGGTCACGCAGCAGGGTTCCGCCACCGGGTCATGAGAATAGGATATCTTACTGCCCGATGAAACTTTACACGCCCTCCAGGCACATACGACACCTTACGGTAATACTCTCGCGGAATTGGAGGCTACGGTCGTGACGAATAGGAAGGTAATGAAGTGGTAATGCCATACGCATGTACGGAGTTAGGCGGTCACGGAACTTATGCAAATGCTTTGAACTCATTCCGCTTTCAATGTTATTATTTTTACACATTTGCAAAACGCGGACTTAACACCGCTGAGCACTGGGTGTCCTAACCTGGTTGGTAAGGAAGGTATGTACGATGAGATAGACCTGTTATTTCCCGACCTCACGGTTGAAGCTCTCAAGCAACTGATATGAATAAATACTGCAGAATTCGCGCCTTGATTCTTGTGACTCTGCAACTTCAGATCGTTATGCTAGCCCTGGGTGACAGGGGTGTTATTACGACACCTTAAAAGCACGCGGAGCTGACGATCGCTACCTACAATACCTCACACCTCACTTTACCTCACCAGTATCAATCAAGAAAGTTCTAGCCAACACGACTCTTCCATTCCACTAAAGTACACTCGAAAATATCCTCAAGTCTGCTTATACACGATCGCCTACTTCCCTTCCTATCCCCTAATTCTCCCCTTCTCTCCCCTCCTCCCTCCAAGCACCCCAGTCTACAACCGTGAAAACCCACCCGCCTTGCAAAGTGAGGGATAGAGAGAGATCTGTACTCGAGAAGAAGTAACTAAAATAAAGAGGATGAGCCCGAAAAAGCGCTCAAGGGAGAAGAAGCCAAGGGGCAACCCCTCGCGCCTACAATCGCTATCCGAGTTATTTGCTAGAACCAAGAAGAAAGTAAAGCCCGCCTGCGAAACAGAACCCCTCGACGGCCTCCCAAGATAATAGAAATGCCTATCCACATCAACCGGCGGCTGTAGTGGGCGCTGAGTTGCAAAATAAAACACAGGGGAAGGCGGGAAATCGAGTATGAGGATGAGTTAAGGAGCACATGCGCGAACCTCGCTAGCTATGACAGATGGAAATCCCGATTTCCGGGAATAGACAGGGAAAGAAATAGAGCTTTGTTGGGGGATCCCAGCGCCGGTGGTAGGGAGGACTCCGGTATAATAGTGCGAGATTGGGGTATGATGACGAAGATTAGTGGGGAAGGAAGAGGAATGGTGTGAAGTAGCCCTGCGAGGTTGCTCATGACTCGCCACCTGCCGATGCCGCCGCACCCTCTCCTTGCCCGCCTCGCCCGAATCCGCGGCCACGTCCCCGGCCCCGCTGGCTGCCGCCGCGGTCGCCTCGGCCCCTGTATCCGACACCTCGTCCACCGCGGCCGCCTTCACTGTCGCTGGCACCGCCGCTGCGATATCCGCCACTTTGCAAGCCGCCTCTATTGCTGCCCTGCCAGCTGCCAGCTCCGAAGCGTGGCGTGCTGCGGTCAGATGGGTCTCGGTAGATCTTGACGCTAGGCTTGTCTGCTTTGTTACCTTTGTATTCTTGGGAGACGCGGCCAAGGGCAGCTTGCATCTCTGCTGGAGTAGCGAAAGTTGCAATGAAGTAGTGTTTGTTCTTTTCGATCTTCTCGCACTTGGCCTTGTCTTCTTCGGCGAGCAATAACTTTGCCTCTTCTTCATCCTTGACGTTCACAATGAATAGAGCCTTGCTCTCTTTTCTCTCCGCAGGAGTATCTGTCTTTGGTACTGGTGATGCCGGGCCCTTTTCTGGCGCTGCTGTCCCATTGGGCTTAACTTCGCTTAGTATAGCCTTCTCTTGGCCAGCATTTGAAGGAACAGTGCTTCCAGCGTTAGATGGCGGTGGTTGAGGAGTAGCGGGTTTGATAGGCTCCTTGGGTGTGGCAGGTGTAGGAGATGGTCCAGTTCTTGCGGGCTGCGGCGCGGCGGGCTTGATTTGCTGCTGTTGTGGGGGCGGAGTAGGCGCAGATTGTTGACGCGGTTGTTGTGGTGCAGCGACTGGCGCAAGTGGCGTTCGAATCTGTGCAGGAGAAGGTTGCGCTGATGGGTTCGGAAGATTTCCGCCAGTAGGAGCACTAGTGCTTGTTGAAGGCGCAACGGGTGCGCCTTGACCTTGCTGAGGTGCGCCAACCTTCCCACCACGATGGGCGAAGTTGAATCCTTGCGCTCTCATTTCGGTGCCAATCCTTCCATTATCAACATCAAGTACTAACCAGCCATATGCTGCATCCGCCAGGTTAAAATTCCACATATTCTTAAATGCACTCTCGTCCACCTGCCCGCTAGCTGGTCCTGGTGCAGGTCCTCCGAAAGGATTGCCACCATTTGCGATGGTCGGCATCTTGTTGACTATATCGATAGCCAGATTGAGTAACCGTTGCTGTGACTCGCTCTCTGCAACTGCAGGCTCGACCTCAGCCTTCACCGTGTCCCAGACATCATTGAATGACGCCTTTGATGCTGCAAGCTTGCCACGATAGTGATCCAGCGTAGGATTGACGCTAAATTCGTTGTAAGAGCTACCGTAGCGGAAATGGAGACCAGCAGATATTGAAAAGTCCGCTTTTAGTGTGACCGACAATTGATTCAGTAGACCTTCACGTGCTGGGGATGCGTGTGTCACAAAGATTCGCGTCTCTGTGGGATCATAAACCCGGTTTGCCGTATCCACCAGCTCACCCATCTGTAAGAGTGTGGTCCACATTGTTCCCTGTCCACCAGCGATTGTGGTTCTGCCCTCACCATTATCAAAAAGTTTGTGCATCACCACGGCGCCCCCAAGGCCCAACAGACGGAGCTTGATCCCCCCAACATCTAGTAGTCGTGAGTGTGCCTCATCGATGATGTGAAGGTTGTCGATCTTGTATTCTCCAGACCGAAGCTTCTCAAGGACCTGAACATCTTCACACGCACCCCATACGGTATAAACGGGTACGTTTAATGTGTATGTCTTGTTGAGGAACAGCGGCAGTTCTGACAGAGGGAGATTATCCCTAGCAAATCGCTCTTTGATGGGTGGTTGTGGTGGAGCGGCTGCGATTTGGCGCTTTACGGGGTCAGATAGAAGAGGTGAGTACTGGGCGACGTGCTTGAGCGTCCTGTGAGGTAAAGTGAAATGAAGTGTCAGTTTGTTTGCATCAAGGCAATTCAGTCAAGGAAGCTCAGATATCGCGTTCAATTACATACTTTTCTGCGATCCGATCCAGTGAGCGATCATCGTAGAAGCCGAAGTCGCCAGTGTGTATAATATAGTTTGCCCGTGCGTCTGCGGCGAGATGGTTGAGAGACTGGAGGTTACCTTTGTAAGATTGTTAGCCTCGCGTAGAGCTACCAACTTCACTTGCTGCTCAGATATCGTACCTCTCACGTCGGCAATACACAGAACTCGAGCGCTTCCAGACTGTATTACACGGCCTTGATTGGGAAGAAGTGGCTGGGCACCAGGCGCAGGACCTGAAGGTGTTCCGCCGTTAGGGAGATAGCCCTGGGAGTTGTAAGGGCGCGGCTGAGTTGGAGCTTGCTGCGTATTGTCAGCATGCTATGACGCCTTCAGATAGCACGTTTTTGCGGTAGTGTTTGTGCGCGCTCAACTTACGGAAGCCATGGAGATGTCCGATGCGGCAAACTGAAGGGGTGTCAAGAACAGTGATTTCGGATTCGATAGGTGAAAGAGAGGTATAAGGGGGGTATTCAGGAAGAAGCGGGAATAGAAGGATTAGATGGGCTTCTGCTCGAGCTGTGGTGGTGAATAGAAAAGGTGATGGTTGATGCGGAACTGAGCTTTGCACACTTCACTCCTGCCTTTTTCGCTGCTCTCGCTAACGCGCTCCCGCCTTGGCGATCAGGTTCGAGGTTTTCACTAGCTCACTTTTTCCCCATCCAAGTCCCCTGCACTCCCGTCTGAAATCCTAGGACCGACGACTTTTTCATTAACTTAGTTTTTGTGCGTCTAGACCTAAGCCAATCTCATACGGAGCCGAGCCTTATTTCTCCCCTTCTTATACGTCATTCGACAAGCTGGATCCCATCTGCATCCTATCTCGTTGCTTCATTCATCCCACGTCGTGGATTCTTCTAGAAAACGTCGGCCCTCCGTCATTTCTGAGCAACTTCAGCAAACCCCCTGCCTTAACAAGAAGGTTTGCGCCTGAACTAAATCTAGTAAAATCCCCCTAGAGAAGCAATCCCTCACATGTCCCTCTAGGAACACAAATCAGAAGAAAGACCGCTCTAGCCTATCACAGATTAGCGAGTGCTTGTGGTGCCTTCATATGGGCTCCAGTGGGGGATAGGACCATAATTCCTTGGAAAAGGCAGCTCCAAGACTGCCTTAACGCATGAACTTTTGTCCTCACGAAGTGGTTAGCCGCACTGAAGATACCCGATTGAATTCGCAACTAGCCTACCCAAGGTATCATCTCATATTGTGCCGTTAGACCATACCAAGTACAGCCTGTCAATTTTAACTTCCAATTGATTTGGCAAAGCCCTCAGCTCTAAGAGTGTCCAGTAAAGGCCGCTGCAAAACATGTCACCTACGCCGTGCAATTGTGTGAAATGACGATGATTGCTCGGTATAACTAGACCAATTTGTTGGTGTACGGTACATTCTGACTAGGATGTTGATCGATCGATGTAATAAAAGGCACATCTACTAACTGAAATTAGAAAATAGCTGCAAGGATATCACATAACCATTGGGATTGTATCCGGGTTGGGCAATAACCACTCTTCACGCTGACTTACGAGTATTCTACTCGCATAAAAGGGTAGGGCCCAGTATCTGTTTGGGCTCATCATTTCTCAATATTTCTATTGAATTGACTGCGTAAAGCGCGGTTGGAGAGCTGAAGTTACTTTTGGGGTACATTTTCAGAAATACGCAAGCTGTGACAGAAGGTTCGCAGGACATAGCTCCAGCGTTCACCGCCTCGCTTCCGGGAGAAATTTCCAAAATCTTTCGCGACTAGGATACGTACACCCCCCACCGTGGAAATCCTGTTTACTTTCTTACCTTTCTCTCCTTCACCTCTTTTCCTTTTCTTCTTTTCCCTTCTTGTAGCGGCGCTGGATACCCACGTTTTCTATTGTTTATTGCATCCTACACATACGCACCATGGATGAACAAGAGTTTGTCCAGCTCCTCGAGAGCCTGCTGCAACGTAAGTCAAATTTTACCACGACGTGTTTCCTGCTGATATAGAATAGCCGACACTGAACGCGTCAAGGCTGCCACGGCAACTCTTAATAAAACCTACTATATCTCTCCTGCCTCCCTCGCTGCTCTTATCCATATCCTTGCCTCTCATCCCAAAGCGGAGCTTCGACAATTAGCTGCCGTCGAGGCCAGGAAACTGGTTCAAAAGCACTGGGCTTCAGTACCTGTCGACCAAAAAGCACCGCTCAGAAATCAGCTTTTCCAGTCCACTCTTAACGACGATGTCACCCTTGTTCGACATTCCGCTGCACGCGTTGTATCCGCAATTGCCAAGATTGACTTCGAAGATGGAGAGTGGGGAGATCTGCCGGGCTACCTGCAGCAGGCCGCTACTAGTAATACGGCTCGGCACAGAGAGGTCGGAGTCTACATACTCTTCACAATACTAGAATCCGTAGGCGATACATTCCCCGGCAATCTGAGCGACCTCTACAAGCTCTTCAGCACTACCATCCAGGACCCTGAGAGCGCAGAGGTCAGAGTCAACACCATGCTCGCATTAAGCCGCATGGCTATGCTGCTTGACCCTGAGGAGGATCCAAAGTCTCTCAAGGCATTCCAGGATACTATACCGAACATGGTGGCTGTTCTGAAAACAACTGTTGAGCAAGGTGACGAGGACCACGCCCTACAGGCTTTTGAGGTATTCCAAACACTGCTTGGTTGCGAAGCTGCTCTCCTTCAAAAGCACTTTGGCGATCTCGTCAAGTTCATGATCGAGCTGGCATCCACAACTTCAATAGACGATGACTACCGATCGCAAGCACTCGCGTTCTTGATGCAGTGTGTTCGATATAGGAAGCTCAAGGTTCAAGGTCTCAGAATTGGTGAAGAGCTTACTGTCAAGGCTTTGCAAATTGTGACAGAGCTGGGTGATCTTTCCAATGACGAGGAGGACATCACTCCAGCCAGGTCGGCTTTGGGATTGCTGGACATCCTTGCATCTAGTCTACCTCCTAGCCAGGTTGTGGTGCCTTTGCTCAGAGCCATCGGTCCTTTTGTCGCCTCTACAAATCCGGATTATCGCAGAGCTGGTATCCTCGCTCTAGGCATGTGCGTCGAGGGGGCTCCAGACTTCATCGCAACTCAACTCCATGAGATTCTTCCCATGGTATTGCACTTGCTAGAAGACCCAGAGATTAAGGTTCGAGCTGCTGCCTTGAACGGTGTTGCCCGATTGGCCGACGACTTGGCTGAAGATATGGGCAAGGAACATGCGCGGCTCATTCCAGCTCTCGTAAAGAATTTCGACCTTGCTGCCAGTTCGAGCCAGGGCCGAGACGGAGAACGGAATCTCGAGATCATTCGAGGAAGCTGCAATGCTATCGACTCCCTTATCGAGGGTCTGGAGACGGAGGACGCCGCGAAATATGTTTCCGAGCTGGTGCCTCGATTTAGCAGCTTGTTCCAGCACTCCGATTTCAAGTCCAAGGTCGCTGCAGTTGGCGCCGTTGGGTCTATTGCAGCTGCCGCAGAAGGAGCATTCTTGCCATACTTTGCGCAGACAATGAACGCTCTTGCCCCTTATGTGACAATAAAGGAAAGCCAGGGTGACCTTGATCTCCGAGGCGTTGTTTGCGACTCAATGGGGAAATTGGCGTCGGCGGTTGGAGCAGCTCCATTCCAACAATACGTTCGTCCTCTCATGGAAGCCTCTGAAGAGGCTCTACACCTCGATCATCCCAGATTGCGTGAGACAAGTTACATTCTCTGGAGTACGATGGCGAAGGTCTACGAAGAAGAGTTCTCACCATACCTTGCCGGTGCCATCAAAGGTCTCCAGGAGTGTCTTAGACAAGACGAGACAGAAATGGAGGTCCAATTGGGTGAAGAAGCCAAAGACTTGTTGGGCAGTGAAGTTGTTGTCCAGGGACGAAAAATCAAGGTCGCTGCTGCAACTGACGATGAAGATGATGATGTAGTCAATGCAGAGGATATGGATGAAGATGATGACTGGGACGACATTGGAGCTGTTACTGCTGTAGCTATGGAAAAAGAAATCGCCGTCGAGGTTATTGGAGATATCATTACGCACACAAGACGTAATTTCCTTCCTTATCTCGAGGACACAGTTACATCAGTCCTAGAGCTTGTCGAGCATTCATACGAGGGAGTCCGCAAATCTGCCATTGGTACCCTCTGGCGAACCTATGCTTGCCTCTGGGGCCTGGCTGAGGGCGACGGTATGGATAAATGGAAGCCTGGAATTAAACTCCAAGTTCAACCCACGGATGCTCTTAAGAAGCTCGGAAACATGGTCATGACTGCCACTATGGGTGTTTGGCAGGATGAGATGGATCGGTCAGTTTGATTTTTTATTCTAGTTGAGTGCTGTACTTTTTTCTCGGCACATCTCTTTACCTCGAAAGGATGACCCTACTTCGTTAATCCCAGCTCACTCAGACGCACAAAGTGCGGTTGATGCGAAAGCGATTCTATTTCTGATCGACACCTCACCCAACCTTAAATTTCTGGCTTTGTTGTCATTGCACCAGCTAACTAGATATGTTCCAGTGGCACCGTCACAGATATCAACCGCGATCTCGCCGCATCCCTCAAGCTTTGCGGTCCTGCCGTCCTTGTTACCGAGCAAGGCGATGTTGTGACTGAAATCGCGCAACAACTTGTCTCAATCATCACGAAACGCCACCCATGTCAACAGGACCTTGGTGACGAAGCCGATGAAGACGTCCTAGAAGAGTCTTCTGAGTACGACTGGCTCGTCATCGAGACTGCCTTGGATGTTGTTACATGCCTCTCCGTAGCTCTAGGCCCCGACTTCGCGGAACTTTGGAAAGTCTTCGAGAAACCGATCCTAAAGTACGCAAGTAGCCAAGAATCGACCGAACGCAGCGCAGCCGTGGGTTCAATTGCTGAATGCGTTGGTAATATGGGCGAAGCATGCACGCCCTACACGAGCGGCTTGCTCAAACTCCTCATTCATCGCTTATCAGACGAGGACTCAGAGACGAAGTCAAATGCCGTTTACGGTCTCGGTCTGCTATGCGAGAAGTCCAACAATGAGCAGGAGATTCTGAAATCGTACATGAACATCTTCCAGAAGCTTGAACCGTTGCTGGATGACCATGGCCAAGCCCGGCTACTCGATAACACCGCTGGGTGCGTCAGCCGCATGATCTCGCGGCACCCGAACAACATCCCTATTAGCGAGGTGCTGCCGCGGCTAGTACAGCTTTTACCTCTGAGAGAAGATTACGAGGAGAACAAACCGATTTTCAAGATGGTTGTGCAGTTGTGTGAGTAGTTGCTTTGCCCGGTCACTATGCCTTATCCCATTTCTCGTCGTCCTCCCACCGAACCTTCTTTCTGACGCTATCCTCTCCCCCCAGACCAAGCAAACGACCCTACGATCATGCAACTTACGCCTTCTCTGATGCCTGTTTTCGAGAAGGTGCTCGGACCACCCGAGGAGCAGCTTGAGGACGAGACGCGCGCGCAGCTATTGGAGTTGGTTAAGTATCTACAGAAGCAGTAGAGTGAGCGAGATACTACATTTTTGGGGTCGAGGGTGACAGAAAGAAGGATGGACGTGTTTTGCTAGTCGATACCACTTATGTTAATGCGGCATGAATTTATGAAAATTGCATGGCGGCGCTCTCACTTATTTTCTTCACGTCTAAGTACTATGGAGCAGCCCCTGAGTAGCCAGAAGGCCCATTCCGGAGACCGAGCCTACTAGAGGAGGTAGCTCTAGGGCCTTAAAGCCCGGGTACAGTTGCCCTCAATCTAACATAAGCATCGTAATCTTGGAAACCCTGTAGAATATATTTTAAGAAACAACGTCTTTTTTCGTTCACCCGTCGCTCCTTTCTGCTCAATGATTGCCCTGAAGAGACGCACCTAGCCAGTCAGAAATAGTGATAGACCAGCCTAATTTTCTATTTAAGTTACAGCCTCAATATTAGCAACCGGTAAGGATTTCCATCTTCTACGACTAATAGATCTTCAGCGGAAGTCTTGCCAAACTCTCGGGTAACTCATACCTTCTCCATTCATTAAACCGTAAATATAACATTCACCTTTAAACACATGATATCTCCCCTCCTGTCGCAAGATAAAAGGAACTTGTCCACCGTGAAGTATGCAGATTTTGTCTCCTTCTCTCACCTCGTAACGAGCTAGGCCTATATAACCTTGCTTTGAAAGAAAGAACCCTCGAGAATCAAGCACCATCTTAAGAATGCTGCCCGAAATGAAAGAGATCTCTGTATCCAACTCATCCTGAATAGGCCAGGATACGGCAAAACCACGCACACATCGTCTTTGTACCTGCCCTATGTCCACAACAAGTGTATGGAGAAAGGCTTCGTGTGGTCTCTACTGTGTGATACCTACTTCCAAGCTCTACTTTAATCCATGAATGCCAGAGCCGTATGGTCGATGAGGTAAACGGACAGGCAAATTTTCACCGAGCTTTAAAACTGTGTAAAATGTAGACCCTCGTGCAAACAATGTTTGAAGATCCTTATCGAGATGAACTGCTGTAGGATAGTGGCTACTTGCTTTATATACCTTATTTAAGAAGTCATTTTGGACTTCATTCTTTATGAAAGGCGTGGCTTGAACCAGTGATCTATTTGGACTGGAGCGGCGTGGATCCATTATCTAATTAGGGATCCAGGAAGGTAGAGGCCGCTTGGGGACCAAAGACGGAGGGAGGAGTCCGAAGGGTGACCATGACTGGGGTTCCGTACGGTCGCCTGACAGTGTCCTAGGATATTCAAATTCCGGTCTGCTTCGATTAAGGCATTTGCGAACTTCGTGCATGCTTTATCGAGGGAGATGGAGTAGTCCGGGTTCCTAGCCTGTCTCTGAGTACCGGTCGCTAATCCTAGCGGTGCAAAGAGCTTGTCCTTGAGCCTGGTGCTTTACACGTCCATGAATTCTTGAGGAGCGAGAGTACTTAGAGGGGCAACCATGACGTAAATACTAAAATCGTAAGATAATCATAGTTTCAAATTTAAGCTGAGGTTACTCCAGTATGGTTAGGGTTTTTGTAAGGGAAATAGAATAGCAGGGGTAGATATAATGCACAAAGCAAAAAAGTGTATCGAGACGAATGTACAAGGGGGGACCACAAACGGGTCATGCCCCCCCGCTAGTATGTGTGTCAGAAAAAGCAAGCCCTAAAGAGTTATTGACCCGAGGTACGAGTGGTCTATATTTTCGGGTCCAGGAATTCAAACCCCGCCAAGCCGGCTTCTCATTGGTTAGATAAAAAAGCGCGCGCGGTAAGTTGTGGCAGAATCCACGTGACGAACTTCAAAACACTAAGCTCCACCAAAGCTCTGCAAAAGCTCTGCATCAAGCTCTACCAAAACCCTGCAAAAGCTCTGCACGAAGCTCCGTACGAAGCTCTGCCAAAGCTCTACCAAAAGCTCTACCAAAGGCTTTGCAGCACCTCTCCCCACCTAGTGTACTAGCTACGCAGTGAAATAGAGCACGCAGTGCGCAGGGGGGTCCAAGGGGGTCTCCCCTTGAAGCTCCACTCAAAGCCCTGCTCGAAGCCCTATACGGAGCTCCAAAGCTCTACTAACACGCAGCATTAATATACTAGGAAGTCTTACAATCGTCTCTACAAACGTCTCTATAAACGTCTATAAACGCCTCTACAACGGCTCTACAATCGTCCGTACAAATGTCTCTACAAACGTCTGCGCAAATGTCTGCACGAGCGCCTGCACGAACACCTGTGCGAACGCCTGTATGTGGCTCTGCATAAGGCTCTGCACGAAGCTCTACCGAAGCTCTACACGAAGCTCTACCGAATCTCTATATAGAGCTCTACTAAAGCCCTGCAAAGCCCTGCAAAAGCTCTATAAAAGCTCTGCAAAAGCTCTACTAAGCACTCTACTAAAGCCTCTACAAGAGCTCTGCCCATACGGTGAATAGAGCACGTGGTGCGTAGGGGGGGTCCAAGGGGGTCTCCTCCTTAAGCTCAAAGCTGTACTCAAAACTCTACTTAAAGCTTAATACGGAGCTCTAGAGCTCTACTAACACGCAGCAATAATATACTAGGAAGGCTCTATAATCATCTATATAAACAGCTCCATAAACGGCTTTATAAACGTCTATACGATCGCCCGTATAAACGCCCATACAATTAATCGATTAATTACTTAATTGCCTATATAAATGCCTATACGATTAATTAATTAATTAGCCGAACGCCTATATAGTCGGTTAGTTAAACGCCCATATAAACGTCTCTATAAATGGCTCTATAAATGGCTCTACGTATGGCTCTATAAACGTCTATAATTAATTAGTTAATTAATTAATCGCTTACACAAACGCCCGTACGAACGATTAATCAAACGTCCATGCAATTGCCTATACAATTGTCTCTACAAACGTCTCTGCAGTTAATCGCCTATACGAACGCCTATATGTGGCTCTACACAAGGCTCTATACGAAGCTCTACCGAAGCTCTACACAAAGCTCTACCGAAGTCTACACAAAGCTCTCCAAAGGTCTGCACGAAGCTCTACCAAAGCTCTACGTAAAGCTCTACCCAAGCTCCACTGAAGCTCTACAAAAGCTCTACACGAACCTCTATAAAAGCTCTACAAAAGCTCTACCAAACGCTCTACTAAACGCTCTACTAAAGCCTCTACAAGAGCTCTGCCCACGCGGTAAATAGGGCACGCAGTCCCTAGGGGGGGGGAGTCCAAGGGGGTCTCCCCCTTAAGCTTAAAGCTCTACCCGAAACTCTACTTAAAGCTTAATACGGAGCTCTAAAGCTCTACTAACACGCAGCACTAATATACTATAAAGGCTCTATAATCGTCTACACACGGCTCTATAAATGGCTCTACAAACGTCTATATAATTGCCTATACGAATACCCATACCATCGGTTAATTAATAGATTAATTGCCTATATAAACGCCTATACGATTAATTAATTAATCAACTAAACGCCTATATAATTGATTAATTAAACGCCTGTATAAATGTCTCTACAAACGGCTCTATAAATAGCTCTATGTATAACTTTACACATAGCTCTATAAACGTCCATACAATTAATTAATTAATTAATCGCCTATACGAACGCCCGTATAAACGATCAATTAAACGCCCATATAATTGCCTATACAATTATCTCTACAAATATCTCTATAATTAATCGCCAGAACAAACGGCTGCACGTCTATACATCTACACATCTACACGTCTATACATCTATACGTGGCTCTGCGCAAGGCTCTATACAAAGCTCTACACGAGGCTCTACTAAAGCTCTATATAAGGCTTTGCCCAAAGCTTACTCCCTACTGCGAAGCACAACGGAGGTATAGGATTTACGAAACAAATCCATACCTACTAGTATATGTTAATTAAGCTCTATACAATAAGGCTCTAAATTAAAGCTTTGGGTTAATTAATCGGCTTATTAATTATAAACTCGGGTTAAAATTTTCGTTAGGGGGTACTAACGATCCGCATGTTTTTGCTTACCATACTAGTAAGGGCCAGCGGTCCCAGTAATAAATGGATTGATATTTTGACCAAATATCCATCATTATCATTAAGGGAGCCAAAATATTGCGATACGAATGGATATTCACGATATAGCTTATATACGTACTTACCTAAGCTCTATCACTAGTCTTAGCATTGCCCCTTTATTGCTTACCAGCAGTTTCCTCTTACTTTTTACCCACCTCTAGCACGAAATATAGCGCATAAAATTAACACTAGGCATATACTTTAGCATTCTTTTACTACAATACTATACCACGACAAGGTGTCGATCGGTACTCCGTGCACTAATTGTAAGAAAAGAAGGACTCGTGTAAAGATTGATCTATAAAGAAAAAGGGGCTATACACACATAGCGTAGGTGCAGGCAATAGGGGGGAAACAGGGGGTATACAATACATCTAAAACAGGGTGGTAGTACAACCTGATTTAAATCGACACAAGGCTTTAACTTTCCTATATATATTCATAAGCTTATAGATATTCATTAGTAAGGATTTCAAAATATCCAATCGTTATCACCTACTTATAAATGAATATATCGTTAAGAAGCAATGGATAAAAATATCATTGGGACCCCTGGGCTTTAAGCATTACCCTCATGTTGTACTAAGCACACAATAGATATAGCCGGAATATTTTGAGTTGGTATAATGCACGAGAGGAGCTGATCTTCTATCATAATGAGGCAGCGCGAAGTACCCTAAATAATGACAACGGACGTAAATGGGGTTGTTTTGGGGAACTTCCAACGCTGCTAGAAAGCCGCTATTACACAACCGTACAAGAAAAGAGAAGCCTTTGCAATATAAACTACCGCTTACCACAGTGCTTTTATTAGTATTCGGTATTGTCGGGAATAAGGCAAGCGGTCGTCACATGACGCCGCGGCACTAGCGTGGCGAGGAGTCTTAAGCTCCTCGCCCTTCCTCATTCTAATCAACAAGCTTTATCAACCAACATCACTGTAACCTACTCAAGTAGTTATTATTAGTGAGTCACGTAATATGATCTATATAATCTGTAGGATCTATATAATCTGTAATAGAGTAGATAGAGCATATATATATTACGTATAAGAAGGATTTTATAGGAGTATGGTTATGTATTTAAGGACCCTTAGTCCCTACCTAGATAGTTCCTTCCTTATAGTAATTCTTAGAATATAATTAGAGTTAATCTGTTAGGCAACCACTCCACCAGTTATTATTA
>Ga0307515_10012142_pt1 | contig 16244 bp, 5 predicted proteins | sample 17_EM_MG_FD_194513 | JGI IMG/M metagenome (GOLD analysis project Ga0307515, IMG submission 194513) | Populus trichocarpa ectomycorrhiza microbial communities from riparian zone in the Pacific Northwest, United States - 17_EM | ecosystem: Host-associated > Plants > Roots > Unclassified | place...
AGGATCGAGAAAAGTTGAGCAAAAACAAGAATCCCAACAAGCTAAAACTGTTCATGATGTTAACAATGGAGATTAGAGAAAAAGAGGGGGCAATTGATTGTTTCTCGTAAGAGATCAGCTAAAAAATAAAAACTGATTAAATTGAAAAAACTAGAAAAAAAATAACTGAAAAAACCAAACAGTAAAAAAAAACTGATTAAACTGATTAGAATTTTGAAACAAATCGACCGGTTCGGTTTCGGTTTTACAAGTCTGAAACTGAAAAAACCAAACCGAATCGAACCCGAACAAAAAAAAAACCGGAAAAAAACTGAGCCAAATCGAAAAAACCTAGCCAAACTGGTTTAAACTGGTTTTTGTTCTAAAAAACCGAACCGAAACAGGTCGGTTTGAACCGGTTTCGGTTTTTTTTAAAAAAAATTTCGATTTGGTTACATTTTTTTTTTTGATAAAAACCAAATTAAACCGAAAATGACCACCCCTAATTTCTTGCAATATCAATTTACTATTTAACAAAAAAAACAGTAAACTTTTTATTGGGATTAATACAATTTTTTTTTAGGGTTTATTTATTATTATGAGATTAACTAGCAATAATTTCATTTTTTTATTAAAAATATGGTATAATAACTAAATTACTTTTAAAATCGAAGTTTTTCAAACCAATTTTTAAGAGTTTTTTTTATATATTCATAGTGTTTTTTAGTAATTATCAAACTGACTACGAGATAATTTTTTTTAATAAATATAAATATTAATGTAAAAAAATTAATTTTTAAATTAATTTAGGATTATTTTAATGTGTCAAAGTTAAAAATAAATTTTAAAAAATAAAAAATATTATTTTAATAAAAATTTTAAACAAAAAAACATTTTCAAAAATAATGTACTCCAAAAGTCGCGGTATGCTTTCATGTGTTGCAATATTGAATAGTTTTGTGACTGATACATTTAACTTTTATTAATTGATTAAGCTAACAAGTCATTTTCATCTGGACCTACATTCAAGATGAACAAGAACCCATTTTATTTTTTATTTATTTTATTTTTTATTTATAATAATAATAATAATAATAATATAATAGTGTCAATATCATCTTAATTAATTATTCTTTTTAATCCTGTATTGTTTTGGGCCGATTCTAATTAATTACTTTGTTTAATTATGAAAGTTATTTTATAATTTCCATGACAAGTTCATATTGTCCACTCTTGTTTAAGCCTAATGCAGACGCTATTGCCCTAGGATCTAACCACATGTATGGTGGATATCAACCTTCTTTTGCATGATCTACACTACAAATAGCAGGTCAGAAGCTGATAATTAATCATCCTGAGTTGAGTTAGGCTTGAGCAGATTCATTCGCCAACTAACCCTTTAATTTATCCTATTTTTCCTAAAGAAAATGTCTGGTTGTAGCTGTGGCTCTGACTGCAAGTGCGGCAGTGACTGCAAGTAAGTGCTATTTCTTTTCTTGTGAAGCTTTTAGCAATTAGAAACATCCAGTCATGGAGCAGGGCGTTGAGCTGTTTGTTCAAACGTCAGAACATCCAGTTCAACGCTGTTTCCATGCCTTTTAATTTGTCCCTTCAAAGATGCTGAAAAGGGCCGCCATAGTAGTTGCTTGATTTTCTTTTTTTAGTTTCCTTGCCCTTTTTGAGACTATAGTCTGACCCTCACCTTGCTGTTTTTGTGATTTCCTTGTACGTTGCAGATGTGGTATGTACCCTGACTTGGGTTTCTCAGAGAGCACCACAACCGAGACAATCATTGCAGGTTTTGCACCAGTTCAGATGTAAGTGTCACACAGCTGATATACTGTAATTGGTTTCATGCATCAAAGTCTTACTTGATAATTCTATATGGAAGAAAAAGGGAATTTAACTTATTCCCTGCTGCTGCTGCAGGTTCTTCGAGAGGTCTGAGATGAACTCTGGTGCTGAGAATGGCTGCAAGTGCGGATCAAACTGCACCTGCGATCCATGCAATTGCAAATGAGAAAACTTGGGCATGGCTCCAACAAAGTAGTTATTGTGGCCTATAGTAAACCAGGTGGTCAGTACTCCATGTATGCATATATAATTGTGCTTTCTGTAAATTAATAAAACAGCAAAGGGTTCCTCAAAATCCTTTCTGTAGGGTTTCATTTGCTGCTGTAATTTGATGGCTACTGATCTGTCTTGTGTGTGTGTGTCACTGCTTTGTTGGCTTCAACTTTCATGGTGATTGAATGAAAAATGCTTGATCAGTTTGTGCTTTAATGGTGTGCAGAGTACTTTTTCTTCTCCTTTTTCCCTACAAATCATAAGACTTTTCATTTGCTTTGACGCTGTCGATTTGGCCATTCCTCATGCTATGATAACATGGTAGAACATGACGCCATTGCAAGCATCATTCTCATGAATAAGAATTAAATGTAATTTCAACATGTATTCAAGAATTAAAGATCCAGCAATCAAATCAAGCACAGCAACTAAATCTATTCATAACGTTGCGTAGTATAATTAATAGAGCGAGAGATGATTATCATCAACATCAAACTAGTTCCTGTCATGCTGAGTTTTGATTATTTTTAAGGAGTTTGGTGTGGTGATACCATATCATATCCGATGCTATTTTTTATGTATATATTCATAGTTTTCAGACCCAAACGGATAAAAAAGTAATTGAATCATCAAGTAAATTGGGTTTTACGGAGTCAATATCTTATTCAATTTAATTAAAATTCTAGCTCGAGTCAGGTTCTAAATCATGAATTTCTTGCGTCAACCTGTTGGGTCGGGTTTAACACACAGCTATGCAACCAAATGAATCCAAAAGGCGCTTAATTTGGAAACCGCATGTTAGGATGCGTGCACTACAAAATGTTTGCAATATTCCTGTTCCAGAAGTGGAGATGCCATGGAAGATGCCACCCGCCAGTACTTCAAGGAACACAAGTCTTCTTGGATGGCGTCATGTTTTGCAGTGTAGGGGGTGGTGGTTCAAGGATTTACGCAGGAATTCTTTGATGGGGAGTAGCTGTTTATATATATATATATATATATGCAGATTTTTTTGTTGCGTCATGAGCTTCATGGAAAGCATGAAATATGCTGGTGTTTCAACTCACAGCTTAATTTGGAGCTCTCTCATATAATGAACAGTCACTTTTCTTAGAACCATTTTGTTTTTGTATTTAAAAAATTCTTTTGAAAATTATTTTTTTTTTATGTTTTTTGTTTTGATATGTTGATATAAAAAATAAATTTTAAAAAATAAAAAAAATATTATTTTAATATATTTTTTTAAAAAAAATACTTTAAAAAACAACTATTACCACAATATCAAATTAGCTCTTATTAAAGAGTATAAACATCAATCAAACTTCAGGTCAAGGGATGATTCTCTCATTTTGGCAGTCCATTTACTTATTTTCTCAATTATGCTACGAACATATTATTTGTATTAAAATTATCATTCTTAAATAAGATCTCAATATATAATTTATATTATTCTTTAACACATCCTCTCAAATAAAAGCTCTTTAGACTTGAACTCACACTAACTTATGCTTAGTTTTTAAATAGAATAGGGGTGGGGATTGCTTGGTCAACAAGGCTTTAATACCATGTCAAAGGAACATCTCATTTAAAAACTTAAACTATTAAATGAGACCTACCTCAAGATATAATTTATATTATTTTCTAATACTTTTAAAAGATAATCAACTAATTTAAAAAGAAAATAAAAAAAATTAAAAATACTCAGCTAATTCAATAGTTTAAGATTGTCCATAAATTCTTTGTTGGCTCTTCATCACAATCAAAGTTATGAATTTAACATACTAGCTTAAATTAACTTGAGATATTTTATTTTATTTTATTTTATTTTTTAATTTTATTTATTAGCGTCAAGTTATTTTAGAATTTAACTTTGTTAATTTTTCTCTTTCAACAGGTGTTTTTTTTTTCTTATGGTTATCATTATCATTTTTTTTTTTAATTTTTAGTCAATTTACTGTTGTTTAATTGAATTAACGTGGATTTCCTTTTTTAAATCACGTTAGCAATGCCCGAGCATCGTGTTTTTTTTTTTTTACATTGCAAAAAAATCAGCCAGATCTACAGGCCATCTATCAAAATATTTTAATGGAATTAATTTACTTAAGGTTTGAATAATAGATAATTAAAGCATAAATAATGAAACGGATATAGAAGAGAGTACGTATTTATGTTTGTCAAAAAATATTATTCCAAAGTATTTAATGAAAATTTTATCATAATTAGATTCAATTAATATGACAACCATGTAACAAAAAATAAAAATAAAAATTCAAACTATCCAAATTCAAGCTATCCAGCCATATTCTACCAAATACTCAAATTTTAATTCCATATGAATCTTTCCAGTTCTTTTTTTATTTTGAAATAAAATTTCTAGGAAATCATATACCACTTCTATTGAATCAAATCTCAAATCTCAAGTTTTAATTTTAATTTTTTTTCATATATTTTCTCACTTGAAATTTCTCAACATAAAACATGCATGAAGAGATGAAACATTGTTCATTGGGTTCATATGATTTTTTTTTTCATCAGTTATGAATCACGTACATGGGAGAAAAAGTTAAAAATAAAAGGCCACTCAGATAATTAAGGTAAGCTATCAATTATTTTTCCACAAGCAATCAAAGCTACAATTAATAAAATAATTAACATAAGAACACAATTAAAATTTGTGTGCATTAGAACTTTTAAGCATTAAACACATATGAACCCCCTGATCTTCTCGCCCCGACGGGCATAACACAAAGCCCAGGTCTGAAGAACCAAAATTTCTTAAGAATGAAATCCAGCAAGGTAAATTTCACCACAAAATTCAAGGCTTAAGGCTTAATAGAGACAGGGGAAAATGATTTATCATGCACATATGAGGAGTTAATGTGGTGGTGAGCTGGGATCTTCCTCGATAATTCTGCCCTTAAACCATACAGCCCACAGAATCCAACAAGAGAGAAATAGGAAGTCAAATTCATTCAATGAAGTTGAAATAAAGAAAAGGGTGCAATCCATAACAAAGACAGTTAAGCAAAAGCAAGATTCGTGTTCTTGACCAAAACAGAAGAAGCCAGATAAGGGAATCAAAGCACAAAGCTAATGTATGAATAAACAGATAGAAGCATAGTCAACAAAAGATCGGTTATGGATTGCACGATTGCCTGCCTCGTTGAATATCACCATTTTTGTACTCAAGGCAGTCAGTTAAGACAAAGCAAGATTAGTGTTCTATACTGCCACAAAAAGACTAGGATAAAGACACCAGATCTGACGTATGAGTAACTCAAAAGTTGCATATCTGACAAAAGAATTACAAATAATCAAGCAATCTCAACAAAACTACCGCACTAAGCTACTTTCAATATATGGACACTGCTGTATTTTCAGAAATGAGGGGAGGCTAGGCACATAAGAGGTCCGTGAATAATAATGCCAGGGAGAGCGTGAGGTATTACACAAATTACATCAGTAAAGGGGATAAGAATCTGAGAATGAAGAACCAAATAAAAGTTTCCTCTCCAACCACACTGAATTTCAGACATTACCAGAGTAGCAACTGTGTCAGTCTCACGTGCAAAAACCAGGGAGAAATCTAACCTCTCAGTTCGTATGATTATCTTACAACTTTTCTTGACTTGAGACCTGCAAAAGATACCCCAGTCCTCTCAGTAATGACTAGAAAATTTGAAGGACAGTAGATAGCAGACCAAACGATTCAGTTATCTTTCATTCAAAGATTAAATTAGAGACTAAAAAACATCAGTATATTAATAGCAAAAGTCAAATGGATAAACTAATTGTTTATCAACCACCTACACACAAAAAAAAAAGGTCCACGGAAAACTCGAGGTTCCTTCCCTTGTTGGGCCACAGTGTAGCTGAATTAAGACATATATATATATATATATATATATATATATATATATATATATATATATATATATATAACCCAGTATTAGGAAGAAAGCAGGATTCAACACCTCAACTAGTTCCACTCATGCAAGGTATAAAAAGAATTAAATAAATAGTGCAACTGAGGCAATAATTTTACCATAATTCTATTAATCAAACAATAGCAAAAAACTAGTTTTTTTTTCGGTGCTATGTTGTCCGTCAGATACGTTTTTTTGTAACTTATAAAAAATGTAAAAATGTTAGGAAGTTAAACGTTCAATGTATACGAACAAAAAGTTTTTAAAATATTGTGACGATGACCTGGATGATATTTATTAAAAAAACATTAAAATGTTAATATATTGAATCGATTAGGACTACCCATATTTAAATTGTGAGACTCAAATAGGACATGAGTCCGTGATAACACCATAAAATTTAAATCAAAACAAATTAGAAACTCTAATTCAAATTAATCAAATATTAAAGGCCTCAAATAAAAAAAAAACTATTTAATAAAAAAAAAATGACTCGAACAAACCTAAATCGGTGTCTCGCATTATAACGTTGCTCGGACCAATGTTTTTAAAGAAGAAAAAAAAATTCAAGACTTGGATAATTGACCTAACAGGATCTATTAAGTCGAGTTAATTTAATAATATGATTTAAAAAATAACAATAAATAAAAAGACACAAAGATAACTCATGTCATTTTTAAAATTAGTGAAAAATCATATTGAAAAAAAAGAGTTTAATCTTCAAATAAATCAAATACTAAAATATAAAACAGAAAAAATATAAGCTTAAAAAAAAAACAAGACTTTTTACATACGCTACATTGCGGGTTAAATATTTTTTTGTTATCTTAAAAAAAATGTTAAAATAAATGGAAATGATAACAAACTAGACGATATATTTTTTTAAAATACATATTGAGCAATTAATTTAATTTAATCCAAAAACAAAATTCTTAAAAAAAAGCTAATAAAGAAAAAAATATAAAAAAAAACCCGAGATAACTCAAGTTATTTTTAAAAGTAATGAGAAATTCTATACAAAGAAAAACAGTAAAATTACAAAGTCCAATGTCAAATGATGAAACTGAAAGACATGAGTTTTAAGAAAAAAACAACAAATAACCCGAATGAATCTCTTAATTCTGGGTTTATCTCTCCAATTCACAACTCGTTGAATTCTAGATCTAAGATCAATCAAAAAGCTCAATTTAATATTAAAAAATAATTTAAAAAAATCAATTATAAAAAGTTGCCAATGTTAAAAAATGACAATAAAAAAAATAAGGATAAAATCTTATATGTAAATATAATAAAAAAAAGGATGAAATTATATATATAAAAAAAACAATTCTAAAAACTATCTAAAATAAAATAAATAACAATTAAAAGATAAACACCAAGTCTAAAATTAAAAAAAAAATTAATGGAGAATAAAATTAAAAAAAACAACTCAAACCTATAAATTAATTCAAATAAAAAAATCAATTAAAAAAATAAAAAACAAATAGTAAGGGGAAAAAATTAAAGGGTTGCTGTGAAATGTTGCAAGGACATGCACAAAAACCAAGAAAGAAAGGAAAAGGAAGGAAAAGAAATAAAAAAAAGCCAATCGTCGCTGATCAAAATTAAGCAACATGCGCCGCCAGAAAACGACAGAGTGACTTACTTGTTGGAGCGTTCCTGCAGCTTTTCCTTTTCTTTATTATTTTTTTATTAATTAAATTACCAAATCACCCTTGAGATCATATAAATATTGCAAAAAAACAATGTAAAATCACGAATATACCCTTAAAGCCAAGCTTAAGATTTTTTTTATTCCAAAGGCATTATAGTAAGTCACACTGTTCATAGTTAAAGGAAATTTCGATAAAGATCGTAGACCAAGGGACTGCACTGTGCAAAAAAATAAGAAAGGACTGGGATACTCCTGAACAAATATAAAATAACAAATAAACCTAGTAAAAAAGGTCATTACCCTGAGAGACAGCATGGAGTGATTTTTTAAAATGCAAAACATCAGTTCACTGTTATAATTCATAGTGAATGAATTAAAGCATAGTTACAGTGGTTTTCCCACCCCAAATTTGTTCGGTTAATTCACTCACTGTTGAAATAAAGTGAACTCAAAAGGCATGGAATTATCACAAATGTTCTATATAATGACTTCGTGGTCCAGAGCATGAGAGGCTCCCCTTCATTTAACATAAAAGAATAAATGCAAACATCCCGTAAGGTGCACAGTGCAACACTAGCATATTCCAGTCATTTAATTCGACTTTGTCTAGTTTAGGTTGCCAAACAAGGCTAATAATCAGAAACAGAACTGATAGGCTGAGAAAAATCTCCTTATATTGAAAGAGTTGTGTCAGAATTACCTCAAATCACAAATCAACTACGATTTTTTTCCCGTGAAAAGCTGGAAGATCCGGAGGCCCCTGCTGAATGCCTCGTTGAAGAGGATCCTAGTCTGCATTGATTGGAACCCAGGCATCCATGACAAAAATGCCACAGGGACCATAACTATCACCCCAAACAATATATCATATAGCCGAGCCACAGAAACCACTGCTTCCCAAAGTATAGCGGGCAGGAAGGGGCGGAGTACTTGGGCAATCAATAAAATGCCCCATCCAGTGGGGATAAAAGCCAACAAACTTGTGAAAACATCAGTAAATTTGAAAGATGTGAACTGAAGCAGGGCTATAATCACAAAGATGCCAAGCACAATGATCAGAAACTGGACCATCCGATAGTAGATGTGTTCTTTTGCAGCATACTTGTTCCGGGCATATGCTACCATCAAAAAAAACCCAAAGGCGACAACTACATAAATCCAAGAAAGCAAGTAAACAGCAATGCTAGTACTCCCAGCAGCAATACCTAGTTGGTATACGATCCCATATTGAAAAAAGAAGAAGCGAAGGTCCAATATTACATCCAGTAACTTTCCCCAAAGCCCAGTTGTCCTCAGATGATCCTGCTCCTCATACCACCATCTTTCCCAGCTCTGTTCAGATTTTGCAAACACACCACCTTGGTACCAAATCCAGTTCATAAAATCATCAAAGTCGTATACTGTCTTCAACCAATCAAAGCCAGATGGATTGAAGACAAACGGGGCCATTATCCACGACACAACCAGGAACCAACTAGAGATGGTCATTGCTATATAAACAAATGTGTCCTTAGCTACAGGGCTGTATGCTGCATAAACTACAAGTATCAGTCCAAGCTCAATTGCCTTCACAAAATGGCTACGAGCATAGAGCCTGTAATTCTCTGCAAAACTCTTGTGCTGCACAACAAAACCACGCCCAGTTGCCCGATATTTTGCGCCACCATGGAGGATGGTACGGCCAAAGTAGTGCGTCCGAGTTCCCATAGAGAATGTGTAGAAAACAGATGAGAGCTGGAGCTGCATTGTCAAGAAATCCCAGATAGCTTCGAGAAACCCGTGTTCAAGAGAGTTCTCCACTATCATCGGAAGGGCAGTGAAGAGGCCAAGTTGGATGATGAATTGCTGATTCAAAATAGCACCAAGTGCCTTATTGTTACTGCTGTTGTCGGCCAAAGCAGAACCCTCAACACCGCTAAGAGCCAGATAAAGACGGCCCCACAGAAATGCATACACAGTCAGAATGACCATCATAGTGTTCAAAAAAAATCCCACCGTAGTATAAAAGAATGACAGCATACGGAAGAAGTCCAGCCTATGGCCCAATCTATAGACATCTCTGCTAAGAGTTTGCTCGCCATTTCCACTGGCAACTTTTGCTTCAAACATGGATATTTGATTCAACCCAACATCCCTTCCTTTTCCAACTTGGATGTATTCGTGGTGAGTAATATTGCCTCCTCTCAAGGTGCAATTAAAGCCAGCAAATATGTCCTCACTAATGTTAATCACTCTGGAAGCCTTGCTGATTCCACCTCTAGTCATGAACCAAAACCTGTCAAAGACATCTGGATGGCCATAATGCATTCGAATTTTCAAAGGGTTTGCCAAAACACGCTGACCCAGGGTGACAAAACTAGTTTCCTGAGCAGACATAAACCATGCAAGAGATGAGACAGAACCAGTAAAAATGTGTTCCCTGACTCCCAAGATGGTAGGTTTACGAGCTCCATAGTAGTGCCTGTATTCTTCCAAAAGATTCCGCATTTTGAGAGCCTCTTCAAAATAGTTATCCTGGTTCATATCAATAGTCTGCACTGCATCCCCACGAGTGAAGATTAGGGCATGATTTTGATTCTCTGGTTTTCCCTCACCGAGTTTCAAGGGACCCGGCAACTTCACCCTGTAGATTTCCATTTCCTTGTCCAACTGCTGATCATACTTCACAAGTACAGAATAGTATTCCATCTCATCCCTCCCAGTGTTTACTTCATCAACATAGGCAACTCGAAGGGCCTCATTATTTTTCATCAGATACAAGATTTCCTCAGCATGGGGATCCTTCTTTGCCTTTTGTGCCCCGTATATCTGGCAGGCAACCACATATGTGTATTTCATCAAAGCAGTCCCATACTCATGACCTTTAAACAACAAATTCACTGAACTGCTATTTCTGCTCAAGCTCTTAGAAGGAGAACTTTCTGAGTCAAAGCTATCCAAACCATTGTCTCGCCTCATCGAGCCAAGTTCTCGTGAACCCTCTTTAATGTCCATCTCCGAGGCAGAATCAAGAAAAGCCAGCATCTTAAGAGCACGGTAATAATACATCATTCCCCTCACAGTACGGCCAAGCGTCTGGCCTCTATAAGATGCCCAGAGCCTAAGATCTCTCAACTTGGTTGTCCATATCTCACCATCCTTTTCCATTCCTTCACGGCGCATCCTCTGCATGAAATTTTTCCACTCATCAGCATAAATAGTTTGCAGGTAGTACAGTGTGGAAACCCCATCTTCATTTTCAGTTCGAAGCTGTTCTCTGCTGTATAGCACCTCCTCATTGTAATAAGGGGTCAGCACACTAAAAGCCATCATTTTCTCAACCTGGGGAGCGTGGGGCATGCTCATGAACAGGGAATTGCTGAAAAATGCAATTCTGCGCCTGGCCTCTAGATTTTCTGGGATAGTGTTCATCGAATCCCTAGAGGTAAGAATCATGTGCAAACGCCGTGCCTGCCTATAAAAGGTCTCATTGCTAGCATCAGGCAACTGAACTGCATTCCCAAAAAGAAGCCCAGCCATGGCAGCTGGGTCACGAGGAGCCAACCCGTCCTCCATCAACTGTTCAGTGCTCCTCTTCTCTCTGAAAAATTCTCGTACAGCAATCTCATATAGAGCCTGTAGAGTATCTACCACCTGGTTCAGATCCCGCTTAGGCTTGTTCAACAGCTCAAGAAGCTTTATCAGCTTGGCATGGAAATTAGGCAGAGCTGTCATCTTGAAAGTCTTGGTGAATTTCTCAATCTGCAGAGAGTGATCAATTTCTTGAAACAAAACCGTGATAATTGAGTGCTCTTCTGTGTTGGTCTTGATGATTTCAAGTAACAGGTGCTTGACACTATCATAAGCTTCCATGACCGCACAGCGCCTATACTCGTTCTTGCATATCTTGTACCAGAGCCACTTATCAGGAGCATCTACCAACTCTTTGGCCTGGCTAAGAGCAAGCAGCAGCTCATTGCACAGGAGAAAACTTGGCCAGCGAATCACCCTCACATTCCAAGAATTCTGTGGCAACTCCATCAACTCAAGCTCCTTGTCAGAGATAATATCCTCCTCCCTGAAAATTATTATGATCTCATTCCATATCAAAGCAAACTTGTTCGCCTCAACCTGGTTAGACTCCAGCTTCTTGTAAGGGTGGCCAAACCCATACCTAAGCTTCAACCTGTGAATGGCATCTTTGAACTTGCTCTTGATCGTACCCCTTGCATTCAACAGCTGCTCCTCTGGCATCAGATTAAACTGAATTGCACTTGCAAAGAACTGAAATCTCAACCTTAATTGCTGGATGTTTCGAATCTCACCCAAATGTTGAAACAACCCCACTCCTGCTCCAACAAAAGAGGAATAAATGGCATACCAAATCTGCAAGTCCATCAAGTAAATCAACACCACAGGAAGCCACAGCAACCCAACTGAAAACCTATTGCTGTGGTCAAAAAACTCGTGCCATTCATAATTCACATCCTTCAGCTTCAGCATCTGTTTTGATGGTTTAACCATGGGTTTAATCTGCATAAAGTAACTGAAAGCAAATTTGGTAGCTAAAACCATAGCCCAAAACAAAGTATATTTAATATTATCCACAAGCCCCTCCCTCAACCCTCTACCAATAAAACTACTACTCTGAAACCACCATGTCATCATCCGAAATATCCTCCAATCCGTATTCTCAAGAAAATTCCTAATCCAAGGAAGAATAAACAGAGCCAATGCCAATATCTCTGGCGCCACAAACACCAAAGCAACCTCAAGAAAAGTCACTACCTTCCTATCAGCCTCCGATGACCAACTCAGATCCCTGGGCGACCTCCTCAGATCACTGTTCCTCTGACTCCAAATCCTCCCATAAAATGCACCAAACACAATAATCCACCCTACTGCAACCACACTTTTCAAAATCATCCTAACCCCAAGCCCCAAAGTCTCCCTCGAAACCAAATTATACTGTGTCCCAACATCAAGCAATGACTGCAAGAACCTCAACCCACTCCAAGTAAAAAAAACAGTCAACACCCTAACCTGCACATCCCTGCTCTTCAACGCTTTCCACGGATACTCCTTCTCCTCCCACGCAACAATAATCCCCGCTTGCAAAAACAAAATCAACATCACCCACAACCTATCAAAACTCCTTACAATATTCCAAAACGACCGTTGCTCCACAAACCCCGTCTTCCCCACCTTCTTCCTCGATCCCGAAGTCACAAAAAAATTACTCCCTAAATCAATCGGCCATTTCAACCTCTCAAAACACCTCTTACTCCAAAAATACTCATTCAAATCATCATAATTCCGCCAAGCACTATGTGGCGCAGCCCCGTTAAAGCTCCTATCCACTTCCCTCCTCACCGTCTCATAAATTGGCTTCACAACACCATTCAAAAACGCATTCTCCCCTGAAATTGACGGCATCACCGGCTGCCCTGTATTCTCATCAATATAATCCTCTAAAACTCTATTCAATTCAAAACACATATTATGAAATATAAAGCAAATACACTCCGGCATAAACCGTAAATTCGCCGATTCCCCCCAAATTAACAAATACAACGAGACATACAGTAACTCCCTTCTCAGATCCGTCGACCGGTCAGAGATCCAGATATTCGACTTCTTATTCAAGTAATCACACCAATTTGTATAATTCTTCAGCAGTTTCCGCCTGAACCGACGGAGTACACCGGCGTCTAGGGTATCAATGTTGTCCGGCGGAGGAGTCAGCCGCATCTGAGCGTTTGCAAGGTGAAGGACTAGGTGCTCCCGCTGGTTGCGAACGTTGTCCTTTTGGAAGCCGAAGAGCAGAGCAAGCCAGTCGAGGAGGTCCATTGAAGGGTGCCATTGAGCGTAGGGTGGTTTACGGAGGTTGCCGACGGTGCGTAAGGCGGCGGCGGCTGCTCGAACTTCGGGGTAGCGGAGGGAAGGGTGGTCGGCAAGCAGGTTCTGGATGGGGATTATGTTGTAGGGTTGGGATTCGGTTCGGGCCGGATTAGGAGGGGGCGGGCGACGGAGAGACATGGCATTTGAGAGTGAGGATTGTACAGGCCGGGTTTGGAGGTGGTTTTTAGGCGCGTTTTGGGGTGGTGTTGGATTTTGCTAGAGAGATTTTTGAAATAGTTGTCTTTGCCAGTGTTTTTGAAATATTATGGATGGAATTTAGAGAGAGGACTAACTTGAAGTTCTGTATAAATATAAGGACTTTGTGGTGCTTTTCTTCTTGGCTAATTCTTGAGGTGGTACTTGTGGCTTTGGGTCTGTATGGTGTAGTTTTTTTCCCTCTATACGTATTTATATTTTATATAAACAAATTAATTTTTATCATCATTTCTTGATTTTAAATTCAAAAATCATAAACTATGGGGCAAATTAACTTGTTAGTTGAGCCATGCTTTAAATCTTGCTTCTATTGTCTAAAAATTGATGTTGAGTGTGTGTGTGTGTATTAATACTTGATAGGAGAAAAATAAATATAAAGTATAAAATAAAATTAAAAGTATTTTTATCAATTTTAATAGAATAAAATATGATTTTTTTTATTTATCTCGGTGAATAGGTATAAATAATTACAACACAACACAATACAAATTTTCATGTTTCAGGGATACGTATTAAAAATCCACTTGTATAATCAGTTAAATTATTTTTTTGTTTGGGTAAAATCTTAATTCTAAATTCAATGAATATAGAAATTAAACCATTCCATTTATACCATTTATTTGCTTAATTACGTGTCAAGTAACCGTGATGAAGGCTAGCGTGCTAGGGAGTGTGGTTCTGGTTGTTTTTCAAAGTGTTTTTCACTCGGAAATGCATCAAAATAATATTTTTTTTATTTTTTTAAAATTATTTTTGACATCAACACATCAAAATAATCTGAAAACACCAAAAAAAAATAATTTTAAGTAAAGAAAAAAATAAAAAATTTTATTTTATTTCAAAAACACTTTTGAAACACAAAAACAAACAGGATTCGACGATTTTAACTCTGCTAGAGAGGATTGCTTTTTCACATGTAAAATGCATGCGTCATTAGTGTGTTTGTTTTTGTGTTTAAGAATTAATTTTTTAAAAAATAATTTTTTTTATTTTAAATTCATTTATTTATGATTTTAAATAATTTTTATGTGCTGATATAAAAATATATATTATTTGATGTATTTACAAGTGAAAACAATTTGAAAAATAACCGTTATCATAATTAAGAGTTCGTTTAGTATTGTGGTAGTGATTATTTTTTTCTTGAAAATACATTGAATAGAATGATCTAAAAACACTAAAATTTTTAAAATAATTTAAAGAAAAAAAAAATTCAAATCTTTTTAAAACATAAAAATAAACCGGTAAATATATTGAATATTCCAAAAAAAAAAAAAAAAACCCAAGCATTATTGCATGCCTTGAATTAGAGTGTTGGAAAAGCTTTGTATTTGTATTTTTGTTCTTGCGTGATTCAGACATTACGCGTTTCATTTGATTTGGATGTGATCGGTAAGAAGAAGAAAAGAAATAAATAAATTAATTTGTATTTGTATTTTTGTTCTTCTCATGAATTGGATGTCCCCTTTTTGCTGCATTGTCATGAAAGAGACTAATTCAAGAAAATACAAAGGGGAGAAAGGGCATTATCAACTAACTAAAAGTAAAAAACCAATCCATTGATGGCGACATTTTCTAATTTTTGTAGGGAATTCAAATCATGCTATTCTGGGAAACTACACAAATAAAATAAAATTTCATTTCTTAAAAAAATTAAAAAAATAAAATAGACTAAAAGTTTCTTGAAACTAACATATTTATCGCTCGTATGGCAATTACTAGCTTTTAGAAACTGGTATTACAGCTCTAAGAGGTAGCTCAACTGGTTAGGTCTTGAGTTTATTCTCTAATGATTATGAGTTTAAGTTCCCTTAGGGTTACTGGAGGCTTACATGATCGTTAATTTCAGGGCCTGTGAGATTAGTTCAGGTACATGTAAGCTAGTCCAAACACCCATGTTAATAAATAAAAAACTAGTATTACAACTCTCTTCTCACATGACTTTATAATCATTTTCAGAAGTTATAATTTATAGCCTTTGAGAAGTGTAATCATATTTCTCTTGTTTGGAATTGCAGTTTAAATGAAGGTAAATTAAAATTTATTTATTTTTATTTAAAATTATATATTTAAATTGTTTTAATATGTTGATATTAAAAATAAATTTTAAAAAATAAAAAAAATATATTATAATATATTTTTAATAAAAAATATTTTAAAAAATAATTACTATCATTATCTCCTACGCCTTTAAATAAACCCTTAATGTGATGTACTGTTGAAAACAAACATAACTATAGATTACATAATTCTCAATATTTTTATATTAGTTTTTCAAAGAAAATGGAAAATTCTGTTTTTTTATAAATAAAAAAATATCTCTGACGTTTCTCTTTTGTCGTTTTCAAGGTTTTAATATTTTTTTTTTAAAAAAAAAACCCTTCCTTTGTAGCTAAAATGTTTTATAGATAAAAAGAAAATAAAAATGGGAGAAGTAATCTTCTTTGGAGGCTTCTCCCATACATACAAAGCCACCAAACGGACCCACACTCCATGCCTCCATTTTTTAATATTCTATTATT
>Ga0307515_10012143_pt1 | contig 16243 bp, 13 predicted proteins | sample 17_EM_MG_FD_194513 | JGI IMG/M metagenome (GOLD analysis project Ga0307515, IMG submission 194513) | Populus trichocarpa ectomycorrhiza microbial communities from riparian zone in the Pacific Northwest, United States - 17_EM | ecosystem: Host-associated > Plants > Roots > Unclassified | place...
TCAATCATTACTTTCGGATTTATCTACTGCACTGTATTTGTGAGGATAGAATGTGAGAGAAGAAAAATAGTGAAGATATAAAATGTTTGAGGTGAAAATTGTGATTTTCTCCTCTTCTTTTGATACAATTAGTCCCAACTTGATTTAACCTCGGTTTTTCTTGGCTTGTTGTTAATCTGAGCGGATTCAATTAACTCAGTTAAATCCACGTTAAACTTTATCGAATCAAATTTAAGGGATTTTCTTATAATTTTTATAAAAAAATTATGGTGTTTTGTTTTAAAAATATTAAAATAATATTATTTTAAGATTTAGTCGACTAACCTAGAGCTGAGTAATATCTTAAACCGGTTCGATAACTATGGTTTGTTTGGATGAGAGATAATATGGGGGGAGATTCGGAGAAAATAATGTTTATTTGCTTAAAAGGGTGAAAAAGAATTATTGCCTCTGGAAAGTGGGAAACTAGAAGCACGCCTCATTTTAAATGCTTTGAAAAAATAAGGATAATAATGTCTTTTTCCTTGTAAAATTCCCTGCCCTTTCCTACCCTTTCAGGAGAATGGTTTTGGTGGGCCCATTTGGGGAGATTTTGTCTCCACTCTCTAGTTTATTGCACCCAGTTTTCCATAGCGCTACAAGGAAGGAAATGAACTTCCTCTTTCCATTCTCTCTCCAGCCCCTTTCTTTTCCTCCACGTCCCCTCCTCCCAAATAAGGCGTTATACTTCGTAGAATATCGCTGCATGTTTTTTTTTTTAGTTGTAAAGTGTTTTTTTATAAAAAAATATTTAAAATAATTATATTTTATATTATTTTAATATATTGATATTAAAAATAAATTTAAAAAATAAAAAAATATTTTAATATATTTTCAAGTAAAAAATATTTTGAAAAGTAAAAACTATCATAATACTGAATAAGATGTTTTGATAAATTATGGAGTTGTAAATTGAAAAAGTAAATTAAAAAAATAAATTATAACTTTTTAAAAACTAAAATTTTAAGAGATTTTTTCAATAAAATCTATGTAAAACTGTGATATATATATATATATATATATATATATATATTATAACTAAATACTTTCAAGAATATAATTAAGACAAATAACTCAATTAATAAATTAATTATACTTTTTGATAGTCTCTCTCACAATTTATAAGCATATCTTCAAAGATTCTAGATTAAGATAATTATTTAACAGTTTTAATTATTAAATAGTTATAAATTTAAAATTTATATTTTCTTTTATAGTTAAAAATAATTAATAATATAAGATAGTATGATTTAACACAACCCCAAGCTTAAAAAACTTTGTGTCAGAGTAAGATACAAATCATATCTCCAATCTTCATCCTAGCAACTTAAATTTCAACACAAACAGTTGCTGCCTCGGGACTTGAAGGGTCAGCTTCGATTTTCACCAGTCTATCTTTCTGCTCCAAACTTGGAGGTGGCTCTTGGAGACGATCTTCATCCACCATGCTAGAACTTTCTTGTCCATCGATCTCTACTTTTATGGGCCTTTCACCAGTATTATGCACAGGAACATGCCTGTAACTTCTCCTACGTTTACTACCGCTACGTAACTCTAAATTGGGCATAAGTTTTTGGAGTTGCAGTAAGGTATTGGCAACTTCTTTTTCGTCATCGTTGAATAAACCAGGCCATATGACGTTGTTGCTGTGCTTCATTGTTGCCAATCAACCCTTTGCGGAATGATTTTGGCACAGAGAAAATAAGCAAAGTGACTAGAAGCAACTAGTTTTTAGGGCTCAAACAATTTTTTGCCTGATTGGCACGGTTTTCTTTTCTTTTCTTTTTATGAACAATCGATACCGAATTAATACCCGCATTAGAAAGTTATCAGTGGTATGGTCTGATTTGTATAATTGGAATTAGAATTTGGAATGGACTGGGTGGCTGTGTTTCACTTCCAATCCATTCCAAATTCTAATTCCAGCAATACAAATCAGACCACAATACTAAAATTACATGCTAGTTTTTTTAATAAGATAATCAGAATTTCAGCATGAATCTGGAACGGATTGGATGTCTAATTTCAGCGAACTATTCTCTTCGTTTAAAAATCAGATTTGTGATATTCATTGCATTATAACTTGAAGATTTTAAATATATCCATAAAAACTAAATCTAAAATAACCCACAATCTAGGTTCAGAATCGAGTTAAGGGGTTAAATATATTAACTCGGACTAATTTATCAAGTTAAAATAACGTTGGTTTTTTTTTTAGTAAAAAACAAAACATTATTTTATATAAAAAGAGTCAATAAAATGATTTTGATAAGGTTTCAGCCAGTCAAATTTTTTAACACCGAACCAAGGTCATGGAGATCCAAAGTCAACCCGCCATGCTAGGTTTAATATATGTGATAACGACCGTGAGAGTAATGACAATATATTATTTAAAGCCACGGTTCTCTATGCAAAATCCCCATATAGAAAGAAGGAAAAAAAAAATCCTCCAACTTGAACTGAAAATGACCCCATGGTACCTTCTCTTAAAATCCTGGATTGCTATCCAATGTTTAATAAAATCATGGGGACATAAATAATCACTGAAAATCCAGCACTGGCAACCACAAACTAGTCAAAACAATAAACGGTCCCCGAGAGAGTTAAAATGAGAAAATGCTGGTTAGTCTAAGATGTTTTCTGTTTCTTTGCGTTTTTCCTAGTAATTAAGAAGTCCTCATCAGAATCATCTTCGGAGCTTTCATCTCCAGCCTTGCGCTTCTTAGGCTGTTTTGATGCAACTTTGGAGTCTGTCGCCTTCGTTTTTGTTGAAGATACAACTTTGGAGCCTGTTGTCTTTGTTTTCGTTGAAGATACTGTAGAAGATGGTGTCTTTTTTGTAACAGTTGTAGACTGAGTCTTCTTTGTGACAGTAATTGTTTTCACTGGCGAAGTGAACTTGTTCTTTTTCTGTTTCTTCTCATGAACTTTCTTGGCCATCTCCAAAGGTAGCAAACCAGATTCCATCAACCTGCATATACATTCAGATGCAGCTTTGTTTAAAAAATGCATGATGATACTCAAAAAGATAAGTACAATCATGATCACAAGGCTGACAATTCAACAATTTATCACAAAGCAGACAACAGTTCCGAAGAAATGAACATGATCATTGCACTCCCAAAGTCCCAATAGCCACACAGATTAGTTTGCTGAAATTAACTAAATTCAAAAAGATCAAGTCATGCTATATGACATGATATGTATACTTGTTCTTGTTTGGCCTCAATTCTAAACAAGAAGTGCAGTCTTTAGAGACAGTCAACTTTCAAATCCTAAAAGGGTCAGTTGATATGCACGACACACAGACTCGTAGGATCACTCAAAAACCAATATTATCCCTTTCCACTTGATTGAAAGTTGAAACTAATGCATGTTTTCAAGATGGAGTCATTGCTGCAATAGATTACAGAAGGAAAAGGGTCATGATTAACCAGAGAATTCAATTGATCATCCTCTAAACTACACAAACAATCACACCCAAACTTTCAGTGGTGTGACAAAAGATGAAGCAGAGATAAAACCAAGGTGAACTACAACCTGGTGAACCAAGAGCAAATTCAAATTCTTTTCAGAAAACTGATATTGATGTTGAGTTCTTCAGTTCTATATTCCATACATGATAAATGCATTTCTCCCATGACCATTATGAGATTACCATGAACAGCTGGGTTTCCTCTTGCTGAACCTACGACTATTTTTGAGAAAAAAGGAGTTGTGATTGCTCATTGACAAATTCCATATTTTGCGTGTCAAATTTGAGGGAGTTCAATAAAAAATGGCTATCCAACCATAAATGTCTATCATGAAAATTGCAGCATAACCTTTATAAAATATACATGGATCATAAAAATGCCATGTCCTAGAAATTACCAGTGAATTTATGCAAATAAACACTGATGTTATTTTAACTCAAGTATCAAAGAATTGATTGTGTTAGTGTACAACAGCAACAGAGTCTACACCATTCATCATATGGTTACATTGAGGGCACTTTAACTAGTCCACAATTTCTTATATGGCCTACACATCATAAGAACTGAACATCAAATCAGGGGCTCAATAGGGAATTAGATGCACTAATCCTTGTTGACCACATTAGAAAGAGGGAAAAAATAGGCCAAACGTAAGGTAACTACATATGTACACACTTGCAAAGTATGTTTATGTTTCTAAGTGGACATTTATGATTTCCATTTTGCATCAAAATAGCTGATTTTATGCACCGATGTTTTAAATACTTCTACACCATGGCAAGTGTTTTTTTGCAGATTCTCATCAACAGCCTTTGCACTTTCTAATTCCTGCATAAAACGTCAACATTTGCGAACATTGCAGTACTGGCTCACCAGGGGGCATGCCTTTATGTTTACCATCAAGAATATAATCTATCCAGGGCCATCCTTATCCCATATGTTCTAAAACTCCTGATTAAATTTGGTTTTGGTGCTGGTTTTATCACTCTCTTTATTATCAAAGCTCAACAATTCCATGGCTTGTTAAGCCAGCATGATACATTCAAATAATCCTAGATTAAGAGTTTGCAAGATCATGGTGAATGTACAAAGAATGGTTAAGGAGCGCATCATAGAAGATCAAGTACCGGCTCACCAGGGGGCATGCCTTTATGTTTACCATCAAGAATATAATCTATCCAGGGCCATCCTTATCCCATATGTTCTAAAACTCCTGATTAAATTTGGTTTTGGTGCTGGTTTTATCACTCTCTTTATTATCAAAGCTCAACAATTCCATGGCTTGTTAAGCCAGCATGATACATTCAAATAATCCTAGATTAAGAGTTTGCAAGATCATGGTGAATGTACAAAGAATGGTTAAGGAGCGCATCATAGAAGATCAAGCAAGTCCTTTAGTAACTATCAGCAAACTTCTTTTCCAATTACCAAGATAATGGTATGATAACAAAGAGACTGAACCCTAAAGACAAAACGACTCACCAGAATTGTGCCATTTCACTTTCGGGAATCTGCTCATACAGTGTCTCATAAAATATCCTCAATGGGTCTCTCTGCAACCATAGAATCCAACAAGCCCCTTAAAAATCAGGAAAATAAAAGGAAAACAACTTAAAGCAAATGAAACAAACTACATTACCTCCTCGGGAGGATCTCTCTTCTGTCCAGGAAAATCATAAACCTTTCTCTCCCTCTTCTTCACAATCTGCACAGCTGCCACATACACCTTTGTCTTCTTATTAACTTCCTCTTTTTTAACTTTCTTCTTGTTCAGCTCCTTTATCTCAAACCAATCCGCAAAATAAAACAAAACCACGCCCATCAATTAAAAAATCCATTCTTGCATCTAATTAAAAGCAGGAAAGTAAAATAATCCCACTATTTCAAACCAGAAATTTAACTCCCTCGCACTCTCTCTCTCTCTGTCAACAAGCCACAGGGACTAATAAAAACTAAACCTTTATAAAGTGCAAGACCAAAACTGTAACCTTTAGAAAAATAACACACTTGATAAAAGAAAGAAGGCCAAAACCAAAATACCTTATCAGTTTTGGAAGCAGGGATCTTTTTGAAGATGGGTTTATCATCATCATCATCACTATTACGTTCTTCTTTCTTGACTTTAGCTGCTGGTTTAGAGCTAGAACCCGAAGAGCCCTTGCCCTTACCTTTAATGGGTTCATCAAAATCATCATCTTGAGGCTCTTCTTTCTTGACTTTGGTAGCTTTGGACCCAGATTTTGTGGTTAAAGTACCAGCATTTGTTGGGTTCTTTTTCCGGGCTTGGAGCATGGCACTCAAGCTCTTTTTCTCATCTTCTTCTTCTCCTGCTGGTGCTTTTTTTACTACCTCTTCTTTCTTCGCGAGTTTCGCATCCTCTGAAGGCATCTTTTAGAGAAAACCCAGAGAACGATTGATGGAGCTTCTATAGACGTTGTGATGATTGGTGAGGAAAAAAGCACTTCGTTTCAGGGGTAATATCTAGGCGATGTCGTATGGAGCTAGTAGCATTAGCAGTAGCGATCTAGACGCAACGACACCGTTTCCCTTGCACCTTTAAATATTCAAATTTCTACATGGAAAATATTTTACTGATAACCCTTAAATCTTTTTACTCTATATTTATGAAAACTTAATTTATTGATTGAATAATAATATTTTATTTCATTTTATTAATTGATTTTTAATATTTTAAAATTAATTTAACTATTTGTTTTCACGATTATATATAAAGAAAGGAAAGAGATCCACTTACACACGTGTAACATTAATTATAGTTAATAAATCTTTTGATTTCTCTTTCTTAATTGCAATTCCTTATTTATTATCTTTCTATCTTTAACTTTTACTTGACTAATTTTTATCTTATTTACCTTATTGATTTTTGAATTGTTTTACAGGGATTTTATATTTTTGAAATTAGTTGTTGAATGATAAATTTCTTCATCAGCATGAACTAATTAGATTTTGTTTTTCAAAAAATAATTTTTTTAAGGAGGTGAACAGATTAATCTTTTGATTAAAAGGTCATAATCAAATTTCAGAACTAATTTATTTACAAAATCAAGATATTCAATAAAAGAAGTAATTTAATAATATGTATTATCAAGTCTTAAAATCTAGAAATCGTTTTTAATGGTGACTATAAAATCTCACTGAGTTTGGCATGATAATGTTATGGATTAATTTCTATGAAGTGATATTAGAGTGGAACGAAATAAAAATTAGGAATTAATTATTTCTATATTATATATTGTTTGAATATTTAAAGCCATGTTTGTTTTTGTATTTTAAAAACGATTTTGAAAATTTTAAAATTTTTTTATTTGCTTCAAATTAATATTTTTTATGTTTTTATTATTATTTTAATGTGCTGATGTCAAAATAAATTTTTTAAAAATAAAAAAATATATTATTTTAATATATTTATAAATAAAAAACACTTTGATGTTTGATGAAACACTTGAAGATAGTCCTTTGATTCTGGATACGCTGGTGTAGATTTCTTTTCTGTAATTGGATTAGAATAATATAAGTAGTGCTAAAGTCGAATATAAGCAGTGCTAAAGTTGATGTGCTAAATGAGAGTTCGAGATGAGAGTTCGAGGTGGGATGAGTAAATTAGCTCGAATTGATTAGTGTATCTGCTTCTATTTTCATAATGAATCAAAAGGAACTATAACCACATTATCAAAGATGCGACCTTCACACTTCCTAACACAAGCATCGTATGGCTTGGATGATAGAACCTGGAGCTTGCCTTGGGGATTGGTGGTGGTGCTTGCTGTGATGGTAAATTACAGGTCTTCTTTTCAGTCCATGTGGTCTCCAATTGTATGGAGGCCCGTTTAGTGGCTAGCTCTTTGCATCATCCATGTATTTTATAACATCTTGTATCGAGAAGATGAACAAGAAGGCTTTTGCTATCTTTTTTTCCATTTGGATTTTTTATGCTCCTAATGTTTTGGGGCATCCCGACAATTATATACAAGAGTATCTGTTGCAATGAAGGGGCATTACAAATTCTAACCAAATTCAGCACTACAGACTAAGCAGGACTACAGCTAACTTAAACTGCACAATAAGATCGAAGGAAAGCATGGCTTTCCTCAAGATATGACACAACTTAACTTACATCAGATCGACAATAATATAGAAAGAAAATTTTACAGAGCCAAACATCGGAGTTCAATAAGAAACTACACAGAGAAGCTGCTACTTTGTTAAGCTGAGAGGTTAAAGAATGGTGTGGTAAGGTCATTAGGCAGGAGTAGATGGGACCTTCACTTTAGGAACTTCAAAGGTAGAAGAGAACAGTTTCGGAGTTTCCAAAATGTCAATCCTTTTTTTCTTCAAGCTTCTGCTACCCTGACAACAAAAAAGGCGTTAATCACAATTAAGCTTTGCATGATCAAAGTAGATGTGATAACACGCATGTTTAACGTTCATTTTAACAGATCACAAACAAAAAATGTCCTGTATTTGCAACAAATCACAAAGAATCATGCAGATTGCAGATTCAACATTCGACTTTGACTATCAATCTATATATGACTACAAGATAACATGAACAAACAAAAAAGAAGCAAGTTTTCCCCAGACACTTTTTAAGTTGCTATTGATGTGATAATCATATAATTTTTTAGCTCTAATGATGCATTTAATGGTCTTCCAACACAATAGTTCTTCTAAAAGCTGCTGTCTATTTTTGTTCTTTCATAAATGAAAAGATTATATAGTCCCTAGATATCCAATGATGCATAAGCCAAATTAGCCATCATCTTATACCGGGAAAAAAAAAACCCGACATGCCACCCTTTCTCACTTTGTATGTGCACTATTGATTCTTAAGTACCTTGTCAGAACCTTTTGAAGGAACAGTGGCCAGTATAGGTGCCGATACTTTCCTGTCAACGAGATTGCTAAAATTTCTGCCACAGCTTTTGACTCCCAAATTTGAAGATCTAGTTGGTGCACTGCAAGGTTTCATTATCGATGTAACTTGAGCACTTCTTGACTTTCTAATAAATTCCAACTCCTGGGAAAGTTTGGAAATTTCTCCCTTCCATTTTTCTGCATCAGCTTCCATCTTGGCCACCTTCATATTCAGTCTGCGAATAATTTCATCCTTCTCATCATTAGAGGATTGGAGCAATTCTGCGGTGGCAAGAACTTCTGCTATCTTCTCATTCGCCTTTTCAACTTCAGCTTCCTTACTCCTTAATTTACTGGTCAGATTGCTTTCTAGAATATTATATTGATTCCACACAAAAGTTTTCTCTTTCAGGAGTGCAGATACTTCAGAATTCTTTTCAGAAACAAGCTTCTCATTTTCAAGCTTTAGCCTTTCTACTTTGGCTTCCAACTTTTTAGCACCACCAGACTTCATATCACTACTCCCACCTCCCTTTCCATTGGCAGTTTCTTCAGAATTTGCCTGATAAATATCAAACAGAGAATTAAAATCCCACGATGGTATTTAAAGTAAAGTCCCCAAGAACCAAAAAATGAAACAAAACATACTTTTAAGTTTTGAGAGAGGTAGCTAAACCATGCTTGAAAATCTGCCAATTCATCTTCGGTTTCCTCTGCAATTACAAACACCAATCAAATGTAGCATAATTAAATACGTAAAGGAGTTGTTACAAAGCCATCCATGAACAAGTGCATTCCCAACAACATAATCTAGGTGAAATTCACCATGCGTTAACACCAAATAACAAACTAATAATTCTGAGTCAAGAGAATCAAACAAGAAAGTTAGCAGCAAGGATGAAACCTGTGAAGTGTTTTAATATGCAGTTAGACATAAAACTTGAATTCAACCACAGTTTTCAATGGAGAATCACTCCTACACCAATAAGATATCCAAAGTACTAGAGTGTCTTACCATATTCTATTACCCATTTTGTTTGTGCCATCGCCAAAATCATAGAAAGCATTCATTTTCTTAATATAACAAGGGGAAAAATTAAATAATCTAACCCTTGCTTCATCTTAAATTAAAAAAATCATCCAACAAACTCTAAATTCCAAAATTGCTTTTTTTTTCCCATTTATATTCTACATATCACACAAAGAAGGCATAAAAACACTTGAAAAAAAAAAAACTATCACCTAATTTCCCCCTTTGTTCCTACCACAGACTCCACCATTAAAATGACATAATGCATTGCACATAAGGGAGAAAAAGAAAGGAGCAATCCTTTATCATTCAGTCCTAATTAGTGTTATCTCAAAATTAGAACTTGCAACCTGATACTAATTCTCCAAATTCCGTTTCTTTTCACATTAATCAAAACAAATCACAAAAAGAGTGCATAAAACCCTTGAAAAAGCCACTGACCTAATCTCGATTTGTGAAGAGATGCCTCTCTCTGCTTCAATCCCAACATCAAATCACTTTTCGCAGCCTCAAGCACACAGGCCATATCTTTCTCCACCAAATCCCCATTAATCTACACAAGAAATCACAAAAAACCCAAGTTTTCAAAACCCTAATTTTAAAATCCAAAAAGAACTAAACTTTTTGACAAGAAAGTAAACTTGCCTGTGAAATATGATCTTCATAGAGACGAATATCAGAAACCCATCTTTCGTGTTGTGTTTTAATGCGATCTTCAAGAAAGTGCCTCTCTTTTAAGAGGGTTTCGAGCTGTTCTTGTTGGCTCTTTAGTAATTTTACTAGGCCACCGAATACTTTATCCCATTTTTCACGATCTGAAGTTACTAATTGAGTGCAATTTGAAGTACCCATTATCGAATCGAATCGTTATAGAAGATGAAGGAGGATGAGGAGAAGAAAAGGAAGGTTTTTTGAATTAAAAAGGAATAATTGTGATTTTAGGGCTTTCACTGTTTGAGAGCGGATTCGACCGTTGTAAATTAAAAAAACGCAAAACAGGGGGGGTTTTCAGTGTAGTGATAGGGAGATTGGCTTCTTTACTGGAGTGATTCGGGCCATATTGGGCCTTAACTATAATATTTTCTAAAAATAATAAAAATAAAAGCCATTGATGAATACTCCCTGGATGTTCAGACTTCAGATCATCCATTTTCAGAAATAATCCTCCACAAATTTTCATTATCCAATTTGGAATGAATAACATCGTTCCAAAGCAAATGGGCTTTATCATTGGGCTCGTAAAATTATCCATAATCAATTTGCCATTTATCATTCAAGCTTACTTAAGGATGTATATTTTTACATTTCAAAGGTATTTTTAAAAAAACATTAATTTTTTTTATTTTCTTAAATTTATTTTTTTTATATTTTCAGATTATTTTGATTTCAAAAATAATTTTAAAAAAATAAAAAAAATATTATTTTAATATATTTTTGAACGAAAAACACTTTAAAAAACAATCGATACCATATTTTAAGGGACCCTCTTATAATAAATGTTATTAAATTTGACTCGACTTTATAGATCAACAAGGTGATTCATTGACCTAATTGTTATTTAAAATCAATTTTTTTTAAAAAAAAGTTAATTTGGATTTGATTTATTTTAACTCAGTTAATCTAATCAAAATATATTTTACATTTAAAAAAAATATTCAAAACTATATCATTTTAGCTTTTTTTTTTTTGTAATTTTGAAACAACACTTTTTAAATCAATCTAAATTAACTCATTCAACTCGTGATCTAGATAATAAATTTAATTGAGTTAAATAACTTTTCTTATAATCCACAATCAAAGAGAACGTTAGAGTGCAAAGAAAAGGATTAGCAAGTTCATTACCATGAGAATTGTTATAATTTGTATTTTAAGTCTTCAACACAGTTGTGATTATGCCAGTTATTAGCCTTTGTTAAGGTAAGCAAAAGGATAGAGTTTGAAAAGACAAGTTAATGGATGAAACTTCCCAAGTCATTACCGGATCTTACAAGATTTCCACGCAAGCCAACATTTTCACCTCTTGTACCAAATTCAAGTGCCAGACATGAATAAAGCATGTTCTTTTCATTAGTTGATGATGCGTACGAAGGCAGTGTAGGTTTCCTCGTGCACATCCTCGGCACTTCCTAAGCCTACTTCTATCCTTTATATATGTTTGTGTTATCTTAATGTTACTCTATTTAGGGTCGCTTTCCATTTGCTAATCATCAAAGTTAACGTTCATTGTTTCCCTCTCAACTGGTATGAATGCCTATTTTCTTTAATTTTCTGAATCTATGTTGCTATATTGATAACTATACTAAATCGTTGATGCCCATTTCTTTTGATCAATCGCAGGTGTTATTATACTATCAAGTCTAGATTGTTATTTCAGTGACTGGTTTGAGAATTTCAAGGATGTCTCCGATTGCTGCCATGGATGTGTGTCAAAATGCAAGTGTCAAAAACTTTGAGGCAGCAGGCTCTATTTTTGAAATTGATTCCGAATTCTTAAGATTGTCTGACAAGCCTAGACCTGTCAATGTGGAGAGAAAGAGATCCTTCGATGAAAGATCATTTAGTGAAAATTCCTTTCGCATAATAGACCATCTTGAGAATTTGTCTCCCGCAGGAAGAAGGTCTGGTTTTAATACACCAAGGTCATGTGGTTTTGAATCACACCCCATGGTAGTCGATGCGTGGGAATCGTTGAGAAGAACATTGGTTTACTTCCGGAGCCAACCTGTCGGGACTATCGCTGCATTGGACCATTCTGTCGAAGAACTCAACTATGATCAGGTAAATTCGATCCCCTTCAGTTTCTGTTTCCTTTGAGCCTTGTTCGACTATTCTTAATCCATAGTAGCTGTGCTGGTCTTCCTGTACTTGACAGGTATTTGTTAGAGATTTTGTACCGAGTGCTTTAGCTTTTCTGATGAATGGGGAGCACGAGGTAGTCAGGAATTTTCTTTTGAAAACCCTTCATCTCCAGTCACGTGAGAAAATGGTAGACCAGTTCAAGCTAGGAGCAGGAGTGATGCCAGCAAGTTTTAAAGTGCTCCATCATCCTGATAGAAATATTGAGACTTTAATGGCTGACTTTGGCGAGAGTGCGATAGGAAGAGTGGCTCCTGTTGATTCTGGATTTTGGTGGATTATATTGCTTCGTGCATATACCAAGTCCACAGGAGACTCTTCCTTGGCTGAAATGCCTGAATGTCAAAGGGGTATGCGCCTTATCCTGAATCTGTGTCTGTCAGAAGGCTTTGACACATTCCCAACTCTGCTCTGTGCCGATGGATGCTGTATGATCGACCGTCGAATGGTTGGTTTACAACACAAGTTGCTCTTGTTGTTTATCCTGGAGTAGACAAACTAATTGTACTGTTTTTCATGTTGTTGTTCAGGGTGTGTATGGATATCCTATTGAGATTCAAGCACTCTTCTTTATGGCACTAAGGTGTGCTTTGATTCTACTCAAGCAAGATGATGAAGGGAAGGAATTTGTGGATCGGGTAGCTACGCGGCTCCATGCTTTAAGCTATCACATGCGCAATTATTTTTGGCTAGACATGAAGCAACTCAACGACATATATCGGTATAAGACAGAGGAGTATTCTCATACTGCTGTTAACAAGTTCAATGTTATGCCTGATTCTCTTCCAGATTGGGTTTTCGATTTCATGCCGACTCGTGGTGGCTACTTCATTGGAAATGTTAGTCCTGCGAGAATGGACTTTCGTTGGTTCTGTTTAGGTAATTGTGTTGCAATTTTGTCATCTCTGGCAACTCCTGAGCAAGCTTCAGCAATAATGGATCTAATTGAATCTCGATGGGAAGAACTGGTTGGAGAAATGCCACTGAAAATCTGTTATCCAGCCCTAGAAAGTCATGAATGGCGTACTGTGACCGGCTGTGATCCGAAGAATACTAGGTGGAGTTACCACAATGGAGGGTCCTGGCCAGGTTAGCTTTTTATGCTTTCGAAATCTAGCTTAAGTCATGATACATTGCTTCCAAGATTGGAATGGATTGTAGTTCTTGGCTATGATCTCCAAGGGTATTTGAGATATTTACCTGTGTAATTGTTTCAATGCAGTCCTTTTATGGCTTCTAACAGCAGCTTGTATCAAGACTGGCCGTCCTCAAATTGCTAGGCGTGCCATTGAACTTGCTGAAAGCCGGTTATCAAAGGATCACTGGCCTGAATACTATGATGGCAAGCTTGGTTTATACGTTGGAAAGCAGGCTCGCAAATTCCAAACGTGGTCCATTGCCGGCTACTTGGTTGCCAAAATGATGCTTGAAGATCCATCTCATCTTGGCATGATTTCACTCGAGGAAGACAAACAAATGACGCACTTGGTGAAAAGATCTGCTTCGTGGACTTGTTGACATTTCCTACTATCATTTTCTATGTTTCAAGATTTGGTTATTTTTTGTTAGAATGTCAGATAGACAATGGAACTTTTACTGATTAATGATATTGGTTATCGATTGTAGCTTTTCATAGATCCAATTGCCATATGAAACTTTCTTTTTTGTGCTAAAACTGCAACAATGAACTGAGGACCCGAGCATCATATGGAAGTATGAAACCAATTAATCAAAGAGATAGTCCATCAATTGAACGTCAATATAGTAATCGTGGGATATAAAAAAATAATTATATATTACTAAATAATACATCAATTGAACATCGTATCAAAGCAATGCTATTAAATCCGGCCTTGCCTGGCAACGAAGAGGTCAAGGCAAACGCCAAAGATCAAGGCGTTTTTAGCGATGGTATCAGGGTTGGCAGCTTTGGTTTTTCTTAGAATGGTTGTTAATGATCATGGCAACCTCTTTGTTGCTGCTGAGACTGTTCATGCTATTGGACTCTATGTTCCTATTTATAAGCTCATGAAGGAGAATACATGTGCTGGTAATACATACGAAACATCTCTCTCAGCTTCTTTTTTTTTTTCCTTGTATAGGTTTATGTCAATCTTGCATTATGACTTGGAAAGGATTTCTTCTTGTTTTCTGTAAATGGTGATTCATCTTCTCATATGGGAAGACTGTGATGAGTGAAGAATTTGTGTTGAGGCTTGAGGTGTGAGGGTCTAATGTGCTAATCGAGGATAAGTAGCTTTTATTGAAGAAAGCAAGATCAATTTTCGTTGTGTCATGCATATATAATTGCTTGATAGATATCATTCATCTCTGTATTACGCACCAGCACAACTCTAGATTTTGTTTTGTGGTAAATCTCATGCTTGAAACTCCGGCCATAATTAGTCTCTCTGTTCCGATCTCTCTAATTTTAGTTTTTTTTGGCAGGACTTCCACTAAAATCACAGGAGCTAGCAGCTATATTTTAGCTGTTAGGCTCTATTGCAGTTTTGTCATGGAGTATGACATACACAATCTACTTGATTCAGCTACGTTGCTGACAAACCTCTGCATAATTTATGTGATCCGATTCAACTTGAGTTCCAGTTAAGTGGAAGACAAAGAAAAACTCTGCAAGTCACTATTTGTTGAGTCTTGTGCGTTCTTTGAGCTGAAATAATCCATTGATAGCACCCTTTTTTTTTCTTTCCGAAAATCCCATGGGATTTTAAAGATCATGGAGTGATCATATTTTAGCATGTAAGTTAAAGCATTAAATTGCAATGTTTCCATATGTATTTCATCAGTTAGCTAATCCTGTAGGTTAAAAATTCCTGATTTTATTATGCCCTCGGCAAGATTATCAATTGGCTTACAAGTCCTTCAATGAGTTTAACCAAAAACCATCATGGGATGAGATCTAACAGTCTTTGATCGGCTAGCTCATCCTGTAAGTCAAACATCCCTGATTGTAACCCTGCTAGGTTTTATCGGTTACTTGTGCTTGCAATACTTAAATGAGTTTAAACGTAACCATCCTGATCTGTGCCCACTGAAATGGTTGGTTAGCGTGTTATGTGAATTCTTGGATTCACTTTGGTGTTGCCATCAATTTGCGAGATTAAATGCACAAAGATAGCATTACTAATTCTGTTTATAATGTTGTTTGATCATGAGTTTTTTTTTCCCCTCTCCGTTTGCTGTATGTTGCTTTTTTCTTAATGTACTGTGAGCCTTTTCTCCTCTCAAACAGGTGATTCCATGTACTGTGCTAGCTTTGGTTACTCATCCAGGAACACAGCATCACATATTCAACAGGACACAAAGGTATGACTGAGAGTAACATGTGCATTCCTATTAGCCTTTTCAAAATGGAGCATGTATTTTGGAAATATGGGAACGATGACGGCAGATTTTCTTCTTGATTGATGCCTAAATGAAGCCTATTATAGTGTGTGTGTGTGGGGGGGAGAGGTGGTTTCCAAAACAAAGAAGCAGAAAAATAAGAGGAAAAACGACTCTCTTTTTTCAAGGGACCAAACAGAATATTTACTTTTAGCGCAAGTTTCAATTCATGAGCTCGTTACATCACAAGTTAACATTACAAGCCAATAGTCCCAGCACAGAAAAAACTCTTTTGTTGCTCACTTTCCGGGAACGAAGTTTGTGGCATATGCCCAGGCGTTGTTGTTTACTGGGTCAGAAAGGTGGTCAGCCAGGTTCTCCAGTGGTCCCTTTCCGGTCACAATGGCCTGGACAAAGAATCCGAACATTGAGAACATAGCCAACCTACCATTCTTGAGTTCCTTCACCTTCAACTCAGCGAATGCTTCGGGATCGTCAGCCAAGCCCAGTGGGTCGAAGCTTCCACCTGGGTAGATTGGGTCAGTTACCTCACCGAGTGGCCCGCCAGCAATTCTGTAACCCTCAACGGCACCCATCAAGACCACCTGTGTAGCCCAGATGG
>Ga0307515_10012144_pt1 | contig 16243 bp, 11 predicted proteins | sample 17_EM_MG_FD_194513 | JGI IMG/M metagenome (GOLD analysis project Ga0307515, IMG submission 194513) | Populus trichocarpa ectomycorrhiza microbial communities from riparian zone in the Pacific Northwest, United States - 17_EM | ecosystem: Host-associated > Plants > Roots > Unclassified | place...
TAGAGAAAACTAAAAGAGGAGGCAAGCAAGTGAAAGAGCATCTTGTTAACTACATTTCATATATAAACAATATCCTGGTCAAAGTAAAACTCATGGAGTTAATTGAGCTCAAAGTTGAATAGATGTGAGAGCTGGGAGCAGGGGAGGTGGCTCTGGTGGGAGGGTGGCTACAAGGTGCCCCGCTAGCAGCTTGTTAGGTGTGGGCGCTGGACGTGCCTACGCCCCTAATAAGGCGCCTGGGCTGTATGCATGAGGTGATCGCATCGATCGTACACGGTCTCCGCGTTATTATCAGGAGCCGCCGGAAGTCATCGGCTGTCACTCTGTAGTGCCTTTGCTTTGATTTAGAAAATGCCGGCTGTTGCTGATCTGTACGCCTTTAGCTTAGGCGGCTAAAAGCTTATTTTGATTTCGGTTGCTGGGAGCTAAAGCTTGTATTGACCTCTGGCTTTGTTCGCATTCTTCCGTTATGATTATTTGTTCCTTGTGGTTAGGCTTCCGCCGTTGTATGCGTAGTGGGCTTAAGGCGTGATCTATTTGCTTAGACAGTTGCATAGGTGCTGGAAACACGACGACGAAATTGGAGAGTATTGAGGTACCACCATAGCGATGATATTTAGTACCACTGTGCTCATTGTTTGGCAACCATCTTTAGATAAGGAATAATGTGTTACCGTGGAAGAAGACGCTGCAGAGACCGGGAACCTGGGGCTTGAAAATGATCTTCGCGGCATCGAGATCGAGTTTTTAGCGGGGCAACATTCTCTTATCGATTATCGTTGCTAATTAGATCTAATCTTTTCAAAGTTGATCGATAGGGACACAATGATATAAATAAGATTAGACTACGTCCCAATGTGACGTATGGCAGTAACAGCGCCCAGCAACCGCGAAGATTTGACAACAGTCGACGTTGCTAAAGGCGAAACCTGGAGAAGTTTTAGGTGTAATAACAGGCTTTGTCCCCGATATCTGGCAGCGATGTGTGCTTCTTCTATTTGAGGAGGGCATATTTCACAGATCTCAGCTATCTTTGCATCGTATCCCTATATCTCTTAGACTGACCGTTGCTTACTACTAAAATTACAAATTTTCCCGAACCCCAATCCATCACCTCTTATGTTCACGCTTATATATTATTGGTATATACTTGTGAGAATGATCGCTCGGGGACCTACATGAGAACCTAGAGAGTAAACCCGATAAGCCAGTTTGATTAGCGATCACCTAGATCTTACCCTTGTCATTTGGGGGGGGGGATCAGCAAGAGTTTAGTTGTGACATAAGGTTAAGTTGACAGCACATATTCTCTCTTCCCGTATCAACCTGAAGTACGGGCGTTTGTCTTTCTGTTCACATTCCGCATGTTGGTCTGATTACTTGACATCGAGTTTATCAATTATCAAATTTCTTTACTTTTTGAGTTTAGCTGCTACCGTGGTTCAGTAACGCGACAATCCCCGAATTGCTTTGGATACCCTAGAGTGAGCCCTTAGCCTAGGCGGATATATGGGCTAACAACACTGGTGTAGGTTTGAAACCTAAGTATTCTCGAGTTATACTCTAAATAAACTCTAAGAATCTCCAAGATCCTGGCTCCAAACTTGCCATGACCAGTTTTTGCTGATCGTCGTACATGCACTGGCACTAACAATCCGTAGTCTGTTACACCAGGCACTGGCTCTATTCATTAGAGGGAACCACGGGACAAATTTGGAACGGGATCTTGGGATTTCATTTAGCGCCCGAAGAGTTAGCGAACGTTCGTTAGATAAAATATGAGGATAGATCCAATGCCTTGGTAAGGAAGGAGTATAAGACACCTCCGTTGCCCGGTGGTGAAGGTCAACTGCCAAATATTACTTAGTACTGGCATGTTAATCCGGCGTTGTTTGGGAGTACTAGCGTTATTGCAAGGAAACGGAAGTATTGATCACAATCTCGGTTATCGTGCATTGCATTCGGCTATCTCAACGTTCCCGCTGTGCACAGAGTGTTTAACCGAACCCTAATCCACCAACTCCGAAACATTACCAGCCTCACAACTGTTGCGAAGTAGCATGCCTCGCTTGAACGCTATTTTACCGTCTCAGCGACGGTGATGCTCCCGTAACAACACTGTCTCTTGACCTAGGGGCTTCAAAAACTGTGTAGTATGTACCCTCTATGTAAACACTGATATTGCAGGTTGACACATCGCCCTAGCTTAGAGTGTCAAACCGTCTTTTAATAGTCGACGCCGGAGTTCTGGCACCGGAATAGACTAGATGTTCCCTGTTGGAGAAGCATCACCACCACTTGATGATGTGGAGGATGCAATATCGGGGGAAGAGCTAGGGATGGTACTGCTAGTTCTGTCGGCTGCATTGATAAAGCCGCCATTGTGAACGGCAGAAGCACCGCGAGTACGGCAGCAAAAATGCGATTCAGTACGAGAGTTAACCCTGAACACAGTCTCAGCTCCTGTCCAGGCCTGATCGACGGTCTCCAGCCAGCTCCCGCCCAGCTCTGGGAGCACGAATTGAGTCTACTCTCCTTGCATTCCCACGATTAGGACTCTCTCCCTGAAGGAAGTCTTAGCTCACTGCCAGCCCATATATACCGTCTCCAGCCAGCCCAGATCGACCATCTCCAAATGCACCACCAAGTGCACAGTGTTCCCAAGAGGCCATGTCGGTCTGCATATATTTGAAAAGCCTCATGAAGTGGTGGATCCGGGCCGGCCTGGCCGCTTAGGACCACTGCAAGTGCACCTCCAAATGCACCTTGATCACCGTCTCTAAGTGCGCTCGACTTATAAATGAATTTGAGTACCGTATCGATCATTATAAGATTTAATTAAGAGCTACCAGTTATCAAACCAACATTACGAGTATTGCCTCCCATGTTAGCACTTCATCTCGGCCAGGCAAAACATACTGAAAACACACTCCAGAAACATATACCGTAATACCCTCACAGCTCCTATGGACCTCTGAGTTGCGCTGCCGGCCAAACCTGCTGCGTATCGATTCTGAGCCCACTATCGGCTTCCCACACAGGCCCCTGGTGTCTAACCTGCTCCGGCTGCTGTGTTGATGGATACACTGTGCTGTTGGTGTATGCTAGTGTCGGCGATAGAGGCTCTTTTGGTTGGAACGGTGACATGACTTCTGTCGGCGGGTTGGACTTTCGGAGCTTGGATCTGACTACCATTATTGCCACAACCCCAAGTAAAATAACTACTATCCCACCAATTGCTATACCCGCAATGGCGCCGGTAGGCATACCAGTAGGTCTCCCTCCACCTGACACGACAGAAGCAATCACACTGATAGAGGGTGCGGGGGTGCTAGGGCTGGAAATTCTAGAGATGGAGGTCGAAAATGGTTCGTGGTCGCTGCTGATGGTTGTGGTGGGCATCGGCCCTTTAGCAGGACTCGTCTCGTCTCGGTAAAGCTTCCACGATCGGTTGGTGATGGTAGTCACTCCCTTGGAAAGATCACAGCCTCGCCAGAAGAAAGTGCCCAGACCGTACCCATACGCGACGTACGTCGAAGCACAATTGGGAGACACGCTCCCGCTATAGCGTGTCAGCTTAGAAGATTTGCAGAATCTATTATGCAAACCATAATACCGTCCCGCCAGTAACTATCTCTATCGAAGCTGTACTCCTAGTGTGAAACGTGTAATCTACGCATGCAGACCGGTATGGACACGTGCCCCCACTGCTAAATATTTCAGTAATACTCAATTCATCTAACAGGTGATCTTACGATAAGCAACAAACCCCAGTCACAATACTAGCACGTAGTGTGTCGCTTTCATAAACTGTACAATATTGTTCTGAGTCGCAAACACCGATGTTACAGGTACTCGGATTATTCCAGCCAAGCGAATCTGGCGCTTGCCTTCTCAGCTGTCTTGGCCGGAGTTCTGGGATAACGGTAGGATGGATATTCCCAGCGGGGGCGCTATTCAAAGGTGCAGTTGAGGACGCGATAGTTGGGTACGAGCTAGGGGACGCTACTTGGCGTGTCGGCTGGGTCATCGATGCCACCGCAGTGATAGGTAGGGCAACTAGAGTGGTAAGGAATAGACGGTTCCACAGGAGACGTTGGTGGAGCAACATGGTTGTCGCAAAATCATTCTACTATCAGAGCTGCAGCACCTTTATAAGTGAGTCTCGAATGCACACCACTTTCTTCGACCGCTTGCAAAGATGAGGGGCCTACGGTAATTTTGTTTCGGCCCCGCATGCGCAAAGTCTGGTTCCCCCACGTCAGCCTCCTGCGGCTGGGCTTTGGGTGAGGCATGGCTGGTCTCTTATGCATGTGCCATGCCCACACAAATGTTTACCACTCTCCTGGTTCTCATTGTGATTTATCTTCGCGCCCAGTGCTGCTACATCCCGATAATTAGGACTACCTAAGTTGGGTGCTAGTGAGTGAGTTTGAGATACAAGAGAGCAAAGTCAGTTGTCACTCGCTAGCATCCTAAATTGGTAAAGCCCACTATTTTGCTCTCGTATCTGTGTTGTGGCAGACCGAACACCCACCTAAAGCTGCCGACCAATCACAACCATCCTGCCAAGACCAGTCCCGCGTTATGATAGAATTAGGTAACGAAAGGGAGATAAAGTCGTAAGGTATATCTCACTAGTATAATGATGGCTGCTGGTGGCCGCCGCGAGGTATGAGGGGCTGGCATGCGAGCTTTGGGTGGACACATCTTGTACCGCTCATAGAGGTCACTTTTAGCTTACCGTGCGCTCTTTAGAGAAGTTCTTTGGGAAATGATCATGACGTCTCAGAGACCTACATGACTTGGGAATTTAGTTGGAGCTGATCTTTTCTGATGCTAACCAATTGGGTGAACTAGGGCGCTATTTCGATCATCAATCGCTGTTATCGCTATTGGGGTCTGGGCCTTGTCATGCAGCGATCGAATGGGTAGATGCACACTAGTGCGATGCGATGAGATTGATCCGATTAGATTACATCAAGCTGTATGTTGACAGTACGCTAATCATGTACTTTGTCATGCAGAGCATTACAATTGTCATTTTTTTACATCTCGTAAGATCCCAGAGCCGCCGATAAAGGAGTAGGGCTTAGTGTTATCAAACTTCCAACTTCTTCAATCTTCGAGTTCTGTGTCGGCGAAAGCGGTTGCTGTAGAAGTGTTCTGGGTACTCAATGAACCCAAAATCGCATCGGTGTTGGTACGCAGAACTACGCACCCTCCGCGCTATGTCTGTATTATCGTAGCCACATGGGTGCACTCTTTTACTTACATGGTGCAGGTTTATTGGGACGGAGTGTTGGGCAGCACCCCCGCTGCGACACGCAGACTCAACGCGGTATATCTCCCTCTGTCTTCTATCCCAAAGAGACATGCTGTTGTCACGGTTGGGTACTCAAGTTGGGACACACTTACTAGCTGTGAGATCCATACTATTTGGGCGACGGGTGAATTTAAGACCTGAAAGTGCTCTCCAGACGCGTCGCTTTGTCAGCACTAGTGCCAATAGCATCCTACTTAATTACAGTAGCTACAACGCCTGACTACTGGGACTCTAAAGCAATACAGTGAGTCGGTTGATCTATCACTCGATACTACGAAAAAGTTTCACTGGCACTTGCAGAGTCCGAGACAGAACCGGACTTGAGTTAGTATGGTCCCCAAGGTCCGAGGAGATAGAGCATGAGCACACACACCTTCGACAACCACACTCAACGCCTGGTTTTGCCAAGCTTCCCCCTTTTTGGGGGGAAGCAGGGTTTTACTTCGGCTTCACTCCATACCTTTTGTCTGTGTCCGCTTGCTTTTGCAAGTGTATCTCATTGTTTTAAAGCTCTCTTTACCACTCAGCATCGACATCGATCGGTAGTCTACCCAGCAACTCACCACTCGATGTTTTACACCAGTTATCGAAGCCTACAACATGTCTGTGGATGCACTGGTACGTGAGGTCCGGGACCTATCAGTGCAGTATCGGTGAAGTTCCATCAAGCGGTTGCCTAAAAGACCCCGCGAGATGTGAGTGCTGAGATACACGCTCCGTACAAGCTCTTCGAACCGACTACGATGGACAAGACCCGCTTCTCGGGCGCCACTAGGACGAACTACAAGAGTGGCCTTACGATAAAATCACCCTTCTGCCCCCCCGTTCCCGCCAAGCCCAAAGATGGTCTGCACGCCCAGTATGACCTAGGGAGTATTCATTTCCGGACCTCCAAATATCCTGCTCGCGAGAGCGGTTGGGGTATTCCACTGCGATAACATCAATGATACCCTGGACAGAGTGTGAGCGAGGATTTTGTAAGTGGTGGTCGTCAGATGACGGGATGTGCAGGTTATACTCTAGGAAAGGGGGGCCAATTAAGTTTGAAAGAAAATGGGGAGAAGGAGAAAGGGATGGTAAATTTGACTGAGAGGAGGGTTTGGCGGACACGTCAGGTTCACACCGCGGAGTATCGGGGAAAGATGGATTTTTGTCATACTCTAATTAGAGTAAATACAATATGAATTAATAATAATAATGATAGAGCATGAGCCCATAATTACAACTGATGCAATTACAATCAACTACATTTTCCATTTGATGATGCGCTTCTGCGCAATAGAGCACTTAACCATAGTAAGCAATAGTAGAGAGTAATTCTGAGGGCGATAAGTATTTCGGAGTCCGTCGCTACTTTTAGGTGAGCGAGTATCGGCCGTACCCGATTTCCACTGGGCTTATTTAGTCAGCCAAAGTTTATTTTGGTTTCTGCGGGGGGGCTAAAGCTTGTATTGACCCCTCAAATCGGCTGGCTCCGTTATGACTATTTGTTCTTTGCGTTGGCTAGTGTAAGCGTTGTGAGCTTAACACGACCTATTTTTGGCTTAGACATCTGATAGGTGGACGACGTACTTAGAGGGTTAGCATTAAGGTATCACATGCTCTAGAGTACTAGCGTCAGTTTTTGGAAGCGGAAGCATTGGCCACAATTTGGGTTATCGCATTACATTCGACTATCTCAACGTTCCCGTTTTGCGCAGTGTTTAGCGAACCGTATAAGGGTATGCCCGGCCGGATCGGGTTAGGAAGGTGACTTTAAGTTCCCCCTATCTCCTCCCATCCATCCCATCGCCATCCCCTAGCTCTCTCTATCTCGCCCACTACTCTACTAGTACATGTGAACTCGAAGTTAAGTCATCCCTGTCTACCCACCTATGGCAAGATTGTGAGTTAATATCGAATCAGTGATGTCAACCGGACGGGGACGGACGGAAAGAACCGCCGGAGACGCCACTTGCCGTCCCCAGTCGTGGTCGCCATCTGTAAGTGCGTTCGTTTACTGCCTCCAAGTATGCGTTTATATGAACTTGAGTACCCTATCCCACCAGCCTAGCTCGACCGTACGTACATATATAGATAGACATACTGTCCCCGTCATCGAGATAGTGCGTCAGCTGTCAGGATGGGTGTACGTACTTGAAAATATCAGATATCGGTCAGCGTCAGGTGGGCATTGTACTAGATAAATTATATGTCACGGTGGCTCTGTGCTTGGGAGGGGATACGTCAGGAGAAGGGTCAGTTTTGCATTTTCTATCTAATTTTTTCCAGGCGGCTTTCCAGAGGGATCTTGTTGACTCCACCAGTACGGGCCGCATGCCTTAAGGTTCCGCATTGAACTTTCACCTCATCCTCGCTAGGGCTTCCTCCACCGCCTTTTGCATGCTCCCGCTCTGGTTCCTCTTCAGAATCACCTTCCTCATAGAATACTGCCAATTGTGATCCAACTCTGGCGCTTCTTCTAAAGCCCGCAGGAAGACAGGCTGCAGTGGATGTATTATCTGTATCCTGGCATGTACTTATTGATTGTGATGATTGGAAATTCTGAGAATCCATGACAGCAAGTCAAACAACCTCCAGCAGTACATCATCTTCATCCTCAATTGTGGAATCGTATGGCTCATCATTCTCATCATCGTTTTTAGGATCATAGTACAATTGTGTTTGTGTTGAGTTTAGCCCCCCCGGAGTGTTTGAATATGAAGCCTTCTGCTGGGTGAAATCTTTTGAACACTTTGGCTTGACGGGAATTTGTATGCCAATGATACTTTCATAAACTCATTGTCCTTCGCTAATAATGTCTCACAAGCCAACGATAAAGTGAGAGTGTCCCATGAAAGATTCTAACTGTGTACCTGAGACTCTGACCATGCACGAAGGATAAATTATTGATCCTGATTTAGTTTTTCAATTGCATCGTAAACCCATTTGGCAGTTTGATCTCTCAGTGGTCCAAGATTTAAATTAATGCGTAATTCTGATGGACTAGTCCCGCTGCAATACTTTGCTGCACATGAGAAACAAAGTTGTCACTTGCAGCCAAATGTACATGGTGTTTGAATAGCCACTGGAGTCCTACATCACACGGTTGAAATACTCTACACCACCCCTTGCCAAGGTTATATTTACGCAGGTTCCGTATCACTTGTGGTCCCAAGATCCCGTCCCGCTATCCACGCACTCGACCGGGTAAGACCGAGAGTCACCAGCCATCCCGATAAGGAGCAAGAGTCGGTACTATCGACGAAAATGCGAGCATGCACCGACAGCAGCCTATCTCAAGCGCCCCGGGCAGCGGGAGGAGGAGGATCAGTGCTGGTGGCGCAGGAAGCCAACGCAGACTCGCAAACACCTCTTCCGCCACTGCAAGCGGTGGGATGGTGAGCAGCGGAAGCTCTGAAAGGCGGTCAGATAGAGAACGGATTAGAAAGCAGGATGGTGTCGGCATGTGCAGATATCAGGACTATTTTTGTTGAAGATGTGTTATCAGGAGGGCTGGAGTCGAAGGCTCAAGGGCATGAGGCCTAGTCTCTGGAGTAATGCTCCGCATCGGGCTCTAGTTGTGATACTCGGCATCCTCGAGTATGGTGTTTCCTTCTTTATAAGCCTATCTATGTCGCTCTCGTTGTACGGTAGACAATTCAACCTCTTTCTTTGTGCTGGATTAAACTCAACAAAAAGTGGGGTATTCTGCGTGCGGTCTTGGTGTGGTGTTTCCTGGCATTTCCAGCACCAGAATACTGGAGGTTTCGATCCTACACTTTACCACGTATAACTGCCTAGGCTGATGGCTCTCTCCTTGCTGATTTGATTAATATAACCGCCCATGATTGGACACCGGCCGCGATAGGCTTTGGTGGAAAATATAAAGTAACTGAAGTAACTACAGGTGCTTATATCGCCAACTGAACTCTCCCAGTTTCGAACCTACATCATCGTGTTTTCTAGCACCCGTTCAGCTATCTAAGCAAACACATCACTTCTAGGTAAGTCAATAATTAAACAATATGATTCACCTCGGCTACAATTATCCGGTGTAATCACAGGTAAAAAAGAAAAATTGAATCGACTTTGAAGTTACTCTCAGGTTCTTGGGCCATGCAGGTTCCGGGATATCGCTTTTCCAGGCACATCTATGAAGAGCGAGATCATAGAATTTCGGAGGCGATAGATTAGGGTTCGGCGAAATCTTGTACATAGCAGGCATCGGTCAGGCTAAGTTGAGATGGCGGGATACGATATAAAACAGTCGAGATCTATGAGAAATGTGCCGTCTCAGTTAAAGCGGCTTAACATCGTGTTCCGGTGGATGTGTGTTGCCTTTTCGTCTGAAAGCATCATTTTAATCGGCGCAGGATGGGTATTGGTTTTTAAGCGTTATCTCCCATTTTTGTCTCGCTTCTGTACAAAGCATATAACCGCACTCGTAAAGCAAAGTTGAGAGATTGAAGTCCTTCGCTAATGACCAAGGTTCACATATCGTTTGTAACAATATCCAATTCAAATTCACATCTATCGAGCAAGGAACGAAGAAAAAATTCGTCTACTCTATCGGGCAATTGCTTTCACCACGATCATACCCACCATGGTCCTTTCCACGTATTGTTACCCACTGATCACTGATTATTATCTATTTGAGATAGTTTATAACTCTGCTAGATTAAGAACATGCAGTGCTGAGCCTCCATTCTATTGCTTTAGCACTGCTAAACATGAGATCAAAGTCGGGAGCGCCCAGTTGGTCATCTTTTAACTTTCTCTTGTTATCTAATACCTAATGCCATCATAGTGCGGGGTGGCTGCAGGAACCGATCATGGCCGGCGAATTGATTGGCCAGCAAGATCCAGCTTGACTGTTTTCGTCAGACCTCGGGGGCTAAAGAGAGCAGTGAGTTGTAAAGAATCACTTATAAAAATGCTGCTCGGCAGATAGTTGGAAAATTTCTTGCATCCACCATGCAACTCCATCGACGTCGCCTAAGGAACCGTTGTACTTTTGTCACCCTGATTGCCCTGCCGATCATTCAGTGGCGTTGAATGTCCAGCCGATACAGCGGTGGCTTGGCTCGCACCCCACTATTGCGTCCCCACCTGCACCGTCAAATGGCACCCACACTGAAAAACTCATCCGACCACTATCCCAGAACTCCGCCGACGACAGGTGGCTACGTCTCTGAACGGGAATGGTCTGCAGACCTGGAACGTCGGCGTTTGTGATCCGGGCAATCATTGTACTGTTATTTACACGTGGGAAACACTCCAAACAACTTATCCAGCAGCGGCGTGTTGCGAAGAGTAGGTTGACTCATTGAATGCAATGGAGAATTACTAAAACATTTGATACATGGTCTTCATGTGCTTATCATACTACATGCGTGGATTACACGAATCACATCATGAGTACATCCACAAATGAGCCGATGCCTACTACAACCTTCAGCAGCAATGGCGAGCCTTCTTTGTTCACCAGCCCCAGCACTCCAACACCCATTGTCATTGCCAATACTCCTGCCGTATCACGTGGACAGCCTACCACAGCAGCCTGGGATTGTGTCCTCATCACCGGTATACACCAGCAGGACGCGGTATCCATCGCCACAGCAGCCGGAGCTGGATGGATGCCAGCGGGCAGTGTGGTAAACTGATAGTGGGGGTAGAATTGATGCACATCCAGGTTGGCCGGGAGCGCAGTTTAGAGGTATATAGAAGTATGAGAGTATCATAGTATATATATTCTTCAGTGGTTCTTTGCCTAGTCGAGATGAGGTTAGAGTACTGAACATAGTAGGTAGTACACGTAATTTTTATTCTATACCTGGTTGCTACTAGTGATTCTTTAAAAATCACTGCCAAAACCGCCATCGCATCTTGTCCTATCCGTCATTCTGGATCTGGGCTGCCGACCTTACGTTCACTAGAATTCCGTATCATTCTTGATCTAATCGTGCGGTTCTCGCTGGTATCTACTTTGTGTAATGGGAGTGATGACTAAAGACGTTAGAGAGGGAATTTCTCAGCACAAAATTGTCAGCAACTGTCACTCCAAAAACTGGACTAACAGATTCTCGACGGAACTTGGCAAGACATATGATACCCGGTGATATGCCGTGGTCTGTCATTACTCCTCAAGAGGTGTTTCTTGATTTAGACATAGTACTAGTTAGTACGTGTCCAATAGCTTGTTGAACCGACGAGTAAGATGCTTTCGCTGCCTGGTGGGTGGGGGCTGGCTACCTGGTATTGCGACACGCTCAGCGTTGCTCAGATTCGCTAACGTTTGTGCAGTGCAAGGAAGCAGAGCCATTGGCCACAATCTCGGTTATCGTGCATTGCATTCGGCTATCTCAACGTTCGTGTGCATGGAGTATTTCATCGAACCCTAATCCACCACCTCAGAAACATTACCAGCCCCACAACTTTTGCGAGGTAGCATTCTCGTCCAGACAAAGAACCACTGAAGGATACATATACTATGATACTCTCATACTTTTATGAACCTCTAAATTGCGCTCCCGGCTAACCTAGATGTGCATCAATTCCACGTCCACTGTCAGCTTCCCACACAGGCTGCTGGTGCCCATCCAGCTCCTGCTGATGTGGCGACGGATATCCCGTACTGCTGGTGTACACTGGTGCCGGAGATACAGACTCATTTGGTTCAAATGGTGCCATGAACTCCGTCGGCAGGTTGGGCTTTTGGAGCTTGGATCTGACTACCATTATTGCCACCACACCAAGCACAACAACAATGATACCTCCAATCACTACACCCGTAATGACGCCGACAGGTATACCGGTATGCCCTTCACGTGATGCGGTAAGAGTAATGACAACGACGGAAATTGTGGGGGTGCTGCTGAAGGTTGTTGTAGGCATTGGACCTTTTGCCGGGCTCGTCTCATCACGGTACAGCATCCACAATGAGTTGGTGGTAAAATGTCGTCAACTGTAGGTATCACAACCCCTCCAGAGGATAGTACCTAGACCGTATCCATACGCCATGTTTACCGAAGCACAGATACTATACACGCTCCCGCTGTAGCGCATCAGCTTAGTCTGATAGTTTGTGGAATGTATTTTGCGAACCAAAAAGCCGTCCCGTCGATGACTAGATCTCTCGAGATTTTACTCATGGTGTGAGACGTGTAAGCCACGCATGTTGTCTGGTAAGCACATGTAGCACCACTACTATTTAATTAGTAAATTGTAATGCTTCATTGCATCTAACAGATGATCATACGTTGGGCAACAAATCCCAGTTACAACACTGTCTCGTGGCGAATGACTTGCAAAAACTGTGCAATAACCGGTTGGATTACAAACGCCGACATTACAGGTTAACGAATCGTTCCAGCCAAGCGTATCAGGTTTTCGCCATCCCGACTGTCGTCGGCTGAGCCCTGGGATCGCCGTCGGGTGGATGTCAGCTGGGGCGCTATTATAAGGTGCAGTTGAAGATGCGACAGTAGGGTACCAGCAAGGGGATACTGCTTGTTGGACTGGCTGGGTCATCAATGCCAATGAAGTGATTGGCAGGGCAACCAGAGTGGGAAGAAAAACACGGCTCTATATGCGACGTCGATGGAACTGCATGGTGGTTGCAAGAACACTTTCAACTATCAGAGCATCAGCACCTTTATGAGTGTCTCGACCGCACACTAATTTCTTGACCGTTTGTAAAGATGAGGCGTAAGTTCTTTTCGGCCCTTGCATGCACGTCTGGCGAAATCCGAGGCCCACTTGGTCTTGTTGGCCAATCACAGTCACTGGCTAATTTCAGTCTCTGCTAAGCTTCCTGCAGCCACCCCGCATTATAATGGCATTAGGTAATGAGGGAGAGATAAATATGACCGGCCGTATCCTTAGTTGCTTGATAAAGGGTAACCCAATAGTAGCTCAGCTCTCAACCACATGATGGATAGGTGCCATTCCCAGATTGGCTTAGAGCCGGATCTAGCGAGCCGTAGAGTTTCTAAACTCCAAGGATCAATATCTTTCGTTCAGGATCTGGTCCCAGTGGGGCAGCCCCAACCTACAGTCCCTACCTAGCATTGTAAGGCTCGTGTATTCACAATTCAAACTGGAATAGCATCGAGTAGGACATGCTGAGGCGAACTTCCGTTCCTGATGGCAGTCACTGGTAATAAGCAGCAGTGCTTCATGTTTCATGTCACATTGGAGACAACACTAATGCATCCCGCAATGCCGCAGCTATATGCACCTCAAAAGAATTCCAATCCTATGGTTTTGGGTGTAGCAGGGTGAAATGAACGAAGAATTCTAATCCTTTGGTTTCGGAGGTATCTACAAGTCTATACCGAACAATGACACAAGTAGTGGGTATAAAGAACCACTGTCCAGCTCCTCGGCTAAACTCGGGAATGTGCCAGCGGCGTACCTCAATTGAAGATCACTATTTACAGGATGGTGCTTAACCAATTGCACTTACTACGCCATTACTACTTGGTATTTTATTCACAGTGAAACCAATACCCATCCTGCGCCGATTCAAATGATTCTTTCACACGAAAAGACAACCCACAACCACGGGAACACGATAAGCCGTTTCTATTTAAGGGTGACATTTCTTACAGATCTCAGCTATCTTACATCGTATCCCCTCTATCTCCTTAGGTTGACCATTGCCTGGTACAAAAACTACAAATTTGCCGAACCTTAATCCATCACCTCCCAAATGCTATGTTCCTACTGGTGCTTGTGACAGTGATCGCTCGGAGACCTGTATCCGATAAGCCGATTTGATTGGCGATCACTCAGATCAGATCCTTGTCATGCGGGCGATCGGCAAGAGTTCAGGACAAAAGGTTAAGTTGACAGCACTGATTCTCATTTCCCGCATCAACCTGGAGCACGGGCGTTTGTCCTTTCTGTTCACATTCTGTTTATCGGTCTGATTACCTGACGTGGATTTATCAATTATCAAATTTCTTCGCTTTTTGAGTTCAGTTGCTACCACGGCAATTCGGTAATGCGGATTGCTCTGGACACCGTAGAGCGAGCTCTTGCCTAGACGGAGATACGTGCAAAAAGCACCATGGTGTAGGTTCGAAACGTGCAGTATTCTTGAGCTATACTCTAATAAACTTTAAGAATCACCAAGACCCCGGGCTCCAAACTTGCTATGATCAGTTTTTGCTGGTCGTGCTGGCACCAACAATCCTTTTCAGCCGTAGTCGGTCACACTAGGCACAGGCTCCATTCAATTAGCGTGAACCATAGCACAAAGTTGGAACGGGGTCTTGGGGCCTCATTAATACCCGAAGAGCTGGAGAAAGTTTGCTAAATAAAGATGGAGCGAATAGTAGAGGAATACTGGCTGAACAAAAATCATGAAGATACATCCATGGGGTCATTGTGAAGGCCAGCTGCTAGCTATTACTTAGTACTAGTCCGTTAAGCCGAGGTTGCTCGGGAGTTCGCGAGTGCTAGCGTTAGTGCAAGAAGCGCAAGCATTGGGCGCAATCTCGGTTATCGTGCATTGCATTCGGCTATCTAACGTTTGAGTGTTTTCCGAACCCTAATCCACCACTTTCGACACGTTATTTTACTATCTAAGCAACAGTTTAGAAATAAAATCAGATCTAGAGCATCTGGTTAATCTCACTATCGTTGACGTGTTTTAACTGCTGTGGTATTACTACTTCATTATCCCAAGGCTCTTCAGCACAACCCAAGCCAGCCCCCTTCCACAACAGCAGGTATATATTACACAATCAAAGAACCGCTCAGCAATTCCCACCAAAAACCAGCTACAACTTCCTCTGTCGTGCCGCCATCTTCCACAAAAACAGCGTCAGCGCGCTCAACGGAATACACACGGCCCAGAACAACCAGAACCCCTTCGAAATGACAAACACGCCGTCCTCATGCATCGCAAAGAAGTTGCTTCCAAACATCGTCTACTCGCATCAGCAAACCCTCGACAAGCGCACACGCACCCGGGGGGCAACATACAGCGACCGCCGTACCAGGCAGGAACACCATCGTCACAGTCGCAATAACCCTCATCGTCGCACTATCCTTGATCATCCTCCGACTCTCCTCTCTTGCCCTCCTACTATCCTGCTGCGCAACAAGATTAAACGCCAGACCGATACAATTCCCGACCTTCTTCTCCATACTCTCTAGGCGCACATTCGTAGCCTTATACAAGCCCGCCACATACCCCAACTCCATCTGCGTCGCCGCCACCTCCGCATCCCCTGACGAAAACAGCTTCGCGTGCGTCTTCTCAACTCGGTCCATAGTGCACAACACCGCATCCGAGCTCTCTTTAAGGTGAATAATATGCTTCGCCAAATTATGCAGCATCTGGAAGTCGATCTCGAAGTCCTCATCGCTCGCCGCCGCCGACAGCCGAAGTATTTTCTATCCATCTCAGCAACCTCTCCCGCGGGCGTGGGAGTATTCCACCTACCTCCTCAACCCCCGCAAACACCGTAAGCACCCCCCAAACAACATCGTCCAGCACTTTCCATAGTTCTGTCAGCACCGGCACCCACAGCGCAAACGGATCGCGTCCTACAGCCCCCACATTTCCCTCCCCCTTCAGGAACTCCCGCAGCCGCGTCTCCAGCCCGGGGAAGTACCCGCACGCGACCAAATTGACGTGGTACCCACCATCCTGCGGACGCCACGTCATGAACCACCCCCCCTTCACCCAGGTATCGTCGCGCCCGGCGGGCCCCGCGATGTCGAGGCCACTCGAGCCGTGGTGGAGGGAGACGTTTTTGCTGAGGAAGTGCAGCCAGCTGGAGGTGGGGCGGGCGCCGAAGGCATAGGTCACGGCCTGCTGGCGCTCCTCGAGGTAGGCGGGCGGGACGTTGAAGGCGGAGTGCAGGGCTGAGAGGTCACGGGTGTTGGTGGGGGTTGGGATGTCGGTCGGGGCGAAGATTA
>Ga0307515_10012145_pt1 | contig 16242 bp, 12 predicted proteins | sample 17_EM_MG_FD_194513 | JGI IMG/M metagenome (GOLD analysis project Ga0307515, IMG submission 194513) | Populus trichocarpa ectomycorrhiza microbial communities from riparian zone in the Pacific Northwest, United States - 17_EM | ecosystem: Host-associated > Plants > Roots > Unclassified | place...
ACGATGGCGTCGGCGCGGCCGTCGCCGTCGACGTCGGCGAAGAACGAGCCGCGGGTGCCGGTGAAGCCGTTGGTGGTCCAGTTCTCGTAGGCGCCGAAGGCGGTGCCGGTGGAGCGGCGGACGGTGACGGCGTTGTCGTTGACGACGATGGCGTCGGCGCGGCCGTCGCCGTCGACGTCGGCGAAGAACGAGCCGCGGGTGCCGAAGTAGCCGCTGGTGGTCCAGTTCTCGAAGGGACCGGCGCCTTCCATGAAGGAGTCGATGAAGGCCGTGAAGGCGTCGACCCGGGTGTCGAACGCGCCGCCGAAGCACACGCTGGTGGGACCGGTGTCGATGGTGAACGACGTGATGCCGATGATCACCTCGCGGCCATTGATGGTCTGGAACGCCGGGCCGCCGGAGTCACCGTGGCAATCTTGCATGTTCGAGTTCCCGATCTGCACCAGCAGTGCGCTCTGCGACGTGATGGTGGTGGTGACTTGACGCTTGACGCCCGCACCGGTGTTGGTGTGCGCGTTGGCGCCGTAGCCGACGAGGCGCACCGGGCCGGTGCCGAGCGCATCGCGGTTGTAGGGCAGAGGCAGCAGCGATGTGGACTGGGCCAGCCTCACGATGCCGACGTCGTGGCCGGCGCTCAGGTTGTCCGGATCGAACGCGTGATCGAACGTCGTGCTGACCACCGCCAGCGAGCCGGCGGCGCTCGCGGTGGTCCCGACCAGCACCTCGAAGATCTGGTTGGCGCCCACGACCCGCGGGTCGACGCAGTGGGCCGCGGTCAAGACGACGCGGGGCCCGATCACGGAAGCTGAGCACAGGCTGCCCGCCGTCGCCCCGGGTGGATGGATGAACAGCGCGACGACCGAGGGGTCGCCGTTGTCGACGGTGCCGCCGATGACCGATTGGTCGTCGGTGGCGAGCAGATCGTCGCTGGTCGGATCGGCACCGTGGGCGACGCAGCCTGCCATCGAGCACACGAGCAATGTTGTCGCAAGCGTGTTGACGCGGATCGGCACCGGGCCGACGTTGTTTGAGAGCGTGGTCTTGTTCATGGGTTCCCCTGTTGAGCTTCGCCTTTTCAGCAAGCGGCATGCCCATGCCGTCCCGATGAACACCGACTGGGAATCGCTGCGATCGACGATGGAATCTCCCCCGCGGGGTGCACCGCGGGTGCACCGCGATCGCGCTCGACGCGATCTACAGACCAGGGATCCGTGTCAGAGGACGGCTTTTGCCGCCGACTCGTAATCGCTCGCGCCGCGCGTGCTGCCGAACGAGTAGTTGTCGAGGGTCATTGTGCTGCCGCTGATTGCCGCCTTGACCCAGATCTGGTCGTTGTTGGTCGAGCGGTAGACGATCGTGCTGACCTTCGCGAGCGCGACCTTGTAGTCCTTGTCGCCGCACAGCTTGTTGATGCCCTCGCCGAGGTGCGCGAGGTTGTTGCGCTCGCTGGCGTAGTATTCCTGCTTCTCGCGCTTCATCCCCTTCCAGTCGAGGCTGTCGAACGCCTTCCAGTCGAACGTGACCTTGAACTTCTTGCCGCAGTCCGTGATGTCGGTGGCGGCCTTGGTCGCGGCCTCGTCGATCGAGTCGCGCTCCTTCTTCTCCGCGACGCCGGCGTCGGCGACGAGGGTCGATCCGAGAATAACGATCATCAGTGTGGCGAATCTCATATCTCTCCTGTGGTTATGGACACTTCTTCTTGACGACGGTCTTCGTGCCGTGAGCCTTGAGGACGGGGCACGCATTGGCGATGAACGGATCCTTGGCCTTGGCCGCGTCGAGCGCGCTGACCAGCGCGATCTCGAGCGCGTCGTAGCAGATGATCGCGGCGCGCTGGGCGTCGGCGAGCCGCGCGCCGCCGGAGCCGCGCAGCACGCCGAGCACGGCGCGCTCGAGCCGGCCGTTCCTGCAGGCGTCCTTGTCGTCGTCGGCGGCGAGCGCCCAGTAGCGCACGGTCTGCGACGGCGCGGCGTCCTCGGTCATGAGCAGCGCGATCTGGCGCGCGACGCCGCTCGGGAACCGATCGATGCCATCGGCGAGCGCGTCGATGAACGCGCCGCAGCCGTGGCCGCCGCGGCTGCACGCCGCGACCACGCGGGACAGCGCCTTGGCCTTGCCGGCGATGTATGGCTTGTCGGCCTTGAGGAAGCCGTACCGGGCCTCGGCCACCGGGATCGCCGCGACGAGCTTCTCGGCGGCGCGCAGGCCCGAGTCGCTGTCGCGATCGATGTCCTCGACGACGTGGGTCGCGGCCGAGGTGACGAGCTTGGTCCACTCCGCGGTCCGCGCCGATGGCTTGACGCGAACGGCGCTGTCGAGGAGCTCGGTCCAGCTGTGCTGGCTGGCGAGCGCCTGGAGGTCGGCCATCGCGAGCTCGTCGGCGCCGAACGCGCGCGTGGCCATCGCGACGGCCAGCGCGGCGACCAGGACGGCAACCAGCGCGGTGATCGTGAGCAGGGATCGTTTCATCGGGTCTCCTAGAGGTGGTTCTCGAGCCACTGCCGCGCGGTCTCGCGCGGGTTGAAGTTGGTGTCGCTGATCACCGCGGTCAGCGTCGCGCCGCCGACCTTGAGCTCGAGCCCGGGGGCGTCCGCGCGCAGCTCGACGCGCACCGCGGCCAACGCCTGGACCGCCGCGCGATAGTCCTTCTCGCCGCACAGCGACTCGAGCGCTTCGAAGATCGCCATTGCCTGCTTGGCGAGCGCAAGCTTGCCGGCCTTGGTGAACTGGTCCCACTGGATCTGCGGGCCGAGCCTGGCGCTGCAGAGCTTGCTGGCGTGCGCGGCGGCGCCGGCGACCGCGGCCTCGATGGCCGGCTTGGCTTCGCCGGGCGCCGCGACGTGCTCGTACGCGCTGTACTTCGCGAGCATCGCCGCGGGGTCGAGCTTCCGGCCCGATCGCGCCACGAGCCTGATCGGGTGGTCGGGGTCGCGCTGGACGAGGTTGTAGACCGCTCCCAGCGTGCCGTCGATCAGCGTGTGTCGGCCGTGGTCGACGATCGAGAACGGTCCGCCGCCGCCGACCGCGAAGTAGCGGGTCTCGCTGGTGCCTTGGTCCTTGTAGAACACCATCGCGCCGCTCGGGCTGGGGCCGGGCAGGTCGTCCCAGGCCACGAGCAGCAGCTCGTTGGAGCCCGGGAGATCGGTGACCTCGGCCCGGATCTTCGTGGTGTCGTTGGTCAGCACGACGCCGAACGCCGGCGCCGCGTGCGCCGAACCCGCGAGTAGCAAGAGCGCCAGCAAGATCCTCATGGGTCGCGCTTTGTGCAGCCGGCGTGCCTCGGGTTCGCGCGCGGGTTTCACGCGTCTGGCGCACCAGCCGTGTATGGCCGACCCGGCAATCTGTATGGTCGAGCCGACAGCCCGGCAGTGCTATCGTCGGGTGGTGAGCGAGAAGCGGGGGCAGCTCGATGCGCTGCTCGAGGTCGAGCTGGTGCTCGCGCAGCCCGGCGCGACGGCGCCGCAGGGCGGCTCGACCGAGCTCGTCGCGGGGGCGCAGCTCGGCCGGTACCAGCTGGTACGCCCGCTCGGCGCCGGCGGCATGGGTGAGGTCTGGGACGCGCGGGATACCGAGCTCGACCGCCGCGTGGCGCTGAAAGTCCTGCGGCCCAGCGGTGTCGGCGGTGGGGAGGCACGCGCGCGGCTGGTGCGCGAGGCGCGGGCGATGGCGCGGCTGCGTCACCCCAACGTGATCACCGTGTTCGATGCCGGGTCGATCGCCGGCCGCGACGTGATCGCGATCGAGCTGATCGACGGCGAGACCCTCGCGACCTGGCTCGCGCGCGGCCACGCGCGCCGCGATGTGCTGGCGACGCTCGTCGCCGCCGGTCGGGGCCTGGCGGCCGCGCATGCCGCGGGCATCATCCACCGCGACTTCAAGCCCGAGAACGTGCTGGTCGATCGCGGCGGGCGCGCGGTGGTCACCGACTTCGGGCTGGCGCGCGCCACCGGGGACGCGGGCGACGGCGATGCGGCCCGCGCGGCGGCCTCGTTCGGCGCGCTCGACAGCGAGCTGACGGTGACCGGCGCGGTGCTCGGCACGCCGGCGTACATGGCGCCCGAACAGCTCGAGGGCCGCCCCGCCGACGAGCGCGCCGATCAGTTCTCGCTGTGCGTGACGCTGTGGGAGTCGCTCGCCGGGTCGCGGCCGTTCCCGGGCGACAACCTGCACGCGATCGCGGCGGCGATCGCGACGAGCGGGCCGGCGGGCGGCGAGCGCATCCCCCGGCGGCTGCGCCCGATCCTCGCGCGCGGGCTCGATCCGGATCCGGCGCGGCGCTGGCCGTCGATCGACGTGCTGCTCGCGGCGGTGACCCGCGCGTGGCGGCGGCCGCGGCGGATCGCGCTCGCGGTCGGCGCCGTGGCGGCGGTCGCGCTCGCCGGGCTCGCGGTGCAGCGCGCGCTGGCGACCGGCGGCGAGCCGTGGCGCGCGCACGTGGTCGACCTGCCGGCGTTCGAGGAGAACAGCGACGGCCCGGCGATCTCGCCCGACGGCACGCAGCTCGCGTACGTCTCGGATCGCGAGCGGTCCGACACGTTCCGGGTCTACCTGACGCCGATCACCGGCGGCGAGTCTCGCGCGGTCACTCCGGCGGGCGAGAGCTTCATGGCGCCGCGCTGGATGCGCGACGGCAAGTCGCTGCTGCTCGTCCACTGGGTCGAGCGCGGCCACCGGATCGCGCGGCAGCCGCTCGACGGTGGACCGCCGGTCGATCTCGGACCCGGCATCGGCGCCGACGATTGCGGCGACGCGATCGCGATCGCCGTGCCCGAGGTCAAGCTCGCGCGGCTGGTGCTGCAGTATCCCGACGGCCGCCGCGACACGATCACGAGCTCGAGGTCCGAGACCTTCTTCACGCCGCGCTGCGACCGGACCGGCCAGCGCATCGTGTTCGCGCGCGGCGTCGCGATGCTGCACGATCCGGTCGACGACCTCGTGATCGTCGATCGCGGCGGCCACGAGCTCCAGCTGACCGAGGGCCACGCGACCGGCGGCGGCGTGTTCACGCCCGACGGCCGGTGGGTCGTGTTCTCGGCGCTGGCCGGCGGCCAGGTCTACCTGTACGAGATCCCGGTCACCGGTGGCGTGGCGCGCCGGCTGACCTCGGAGAACGGGCCGCACCTCGCGCCCGACGTGTCACCCGACGGCCGCCTGATCGCGTTCGATCGCGATCTGGGCGGCATGATGGTGCTCGCCGGCGGCGACGGCCCGGTCCACAAGCTCACCGCGCAGCGCGAGACCCTGATCGCGGTGACGCCGACCCACGACGGCGCGTTCCTGATCGCGGATCGGCTGCGCGCGGGCGGCAACGAGCTGGTCGTGATCTCGACCCGCGACGGCACCGAGCGCACGCTCGCGTTCGGCAGCTGCGGGTTCCTGTCGCACGACGGGCGTCGCGTGCTGTTCACCTCGGTCGACGGCGAGCATCGGCTGCAATCGATCCCGCTCGAGGGCGGTCCGGTCACGACGATCGCCAAGCTGCCCGGCGCGCTCGCCGCCGGCGCCGACGGCCCCGACGGCACGTACCTCGAGCTCCGGCGCGGCGAGCACGTCAGCGAGGCGTGGCATGTCGACCGCGAAGGCGTGGTCGAGCCGCTCGGCATCACCGGCCTCGTGATCCCGGCGCGCAGCGGCGGCTGGCGCCTGGTGCGCTGGTTCGACGGCTTCTACCACCTGCGGTTCGTCGCGCCGGGTGCGCCGCTGACCGAGTCGGTGCACGATGTCTCCGGCGAGTCGCGGCGGCCGACCTGGCTCGACGACCACCGCGTCGCCTACGCGATGAAGAAGGCGATCCACGTCGTCGACGTCACGACCGGGGCCGAGGTCGCGACGTCGCCGGGGCCGGACTGGGGCGAGCTCGCGGTGATCACCGACGACGGCGCGCGCTGGTACCAGCTGGCCATGGTCGGCCACGTCACGCGCCATTTGATCGATAACTTCGGCGATCGCCCCGGGCGCTGATCGGTTCGCGGGTCAGCGCAGCTGGTGGCGCTGCAGCATCTCGATCAGGTGCGAGCGGTTCATCTGGGCCTCGCGCGCGGCGCGCGACACGTTGCCGCCGCAGCGGGCGAGCAGCGCGGCGAGGTAGCGGGCTTCGAACTGATGCAGGAGCTGGACCCGCGCGGCGCGGTAGCTCTGCGCGAGCAGCGGCGCGAACGGGTCGCCCGGGTCGGCCGGCTGCACGCTGTCGAGCGGCGGCGGCTCGCCCATCGCCAGCGTCGCCTCGATCATGTTGCGCAGCTCGCGCACGTTGCCGGGCCAGTGATGGGTCGCGAGGGAGCGCATCGTCGGCGGCGAGATCAGATCGTCGATCGGTCCGTCGTGGCCGGCCTCGCGCAGGAAGTGCTCGACCAGGAGCTCGATGTCCTCGCTGCGCTCGCGCAGCGGCGGCAGGCGCAGGGTCACGACCGCGAGCCGGTAGTACAGATCGAGCCGAAACACGCCCGAGTTGACGTCGGCGCGGACGTCGCGGTTGGTCGCGCTGACCACGCGGACGTCGATCGGGAGGTCGGCCCGGCCGCCGAGCCGGCGCAGCCTGCGGCGCTCGAGCGCGCCGAGCAGGTTGGCCTGGAGCGCGAGCGGGAGCTCGCCGATCTCGTCGAGGAACAGCGTACCGCCATTGGCGCGCTCGAATGCCCCGACGTGCTGCTGCTCGGCGCCGGTGAACGCGCCGCGCTCGTGGCCGAACAGCTCGCTCGCCACCAGCGACGGCGACAGCGCGCCGCAATCGACCGCGACGAACGGCCGGCCGGCCCGCGGCCCGAGGTCGTGGAGCGCGCGGGCGACCAGCTCCTTGCCGGTGCCCGACTCGCCGACCACCAGCACCGAGACTTCGCTGCGCGCCGCGCGCTCGACCGCCGACATCAGCCGCCGCATCACCGGCGAGCGGCCGCGCACCCCGGCGAGCGAGGTCTGCTCGTGCACCGCGAGCGTGACCTCTTCGCCGTCGCTGACCCGCAGCCGCGTCCGGCCGAGCGACAGCAGGCTGCCGGCGGGCACCTCCCCGGCGGTGATGGTGATGCCGAGGACCTGCGTGCCGTTGGTCGAGCCGCAGTCGACGACGCGCACGCCGGCGCGGCCGCGCGATAGCTCGACGTGGTAGCGCGATACGCTGTCGTCCTCGAGCATGAGGTCGTTGTCGATCGCGGTCCCGATCGCGAGCTTGTCCTCGGTCGCGAGGTGCGAGCGTCCGGCGTCCGGACCATCGAGCACGTCGACCCGCAGCGTGCGGATCGGCAAGCCGTGCTGGCCGTGCGGCGTCGTCGCGAGCACATCGCTCATCTCGCGCGCATCTTACTACGCTCCGGTGTGCGAGACCGCCGGGGGCGAGGTGGCGACGAGCGTATCGATCTCGAGCGTCGCTCGCGTGTCGCGTCGTGCAGCGTCGTCCCACCAGGCGCCCGCCGACCAGAGCGCACCTTCATCTCGCATCCGGCGCTGCAGACTGCTCATCGCACGTCCTGAGGTTGTCGGATTCTCGCCGGGGAGGTCGCCAGGAGAGGAAGCAGGATGGCAGGCTCACCGAGCTCCGTACCGACCGTGACCGGCACCGCCTCGGTCCTGCGGTACGTCACCTCGTGCGGGAGACAAACCTCACTTGACGGACAACCTCACGGCGACCGAGGCAAGGAGGCAAAGCGCCATCCATCCGCGCGCGTCAGTGCCGAGATCGAGCCCGCCAGCACCGCGCCGCGCGCGCAGAGAAAATCGCCGCTGACGCGGAGCAAGGTGGTGACAGCTCGCACCGCAAGTACTGATGTTTGCTTTGTGATTGGTGCAAGTCGCGGAGATCGGGCCGCGTACCGCGAGCACGGAAAACACCACGCGGACGGCCGCTTCGATCTGGCGCATCACAACCTCCTGCCCTACCAGGTCGCGGCCGGTCTCGTTGCACCCCGGATCGCTGCAACACTCGGGCGCCTCGTGGATTGAATGCACGGAGGCTCGATGTCGCTCCGCGAAAGAGGCTACGCGCTCCTCGACGAGCGGCTCTGGAAACGCATCTACTGGCTGGCGCCTGTAGCGTCGTTCGACGCACGGGACTTCAAGCAAGCGGCATGGGAGATTGGTCTCACCGCGCGTCACCGTGAGCAGCTGGACACGGTCGCCGACATGGTCGCTGTCTGCGAGCTTGGCTCCCACGACCCGGAGGCCGCAGATCTGGTCGAGCTCCTGATCAACATCCTGCTCCGGTTTCTGGTCTTGACCGCGTACCGGACGAGGCTCAAGGCCCTGCGCACGGCGTCCACGGTCGTCCCGGTTGGCGGCTGCGATGAACTCGACCGGGTGCTCCTCGAGGTCGCGTACGACGAACTTCGACAATCCGCGCGTCCGGACCGGGAGGTCAGACGCGTCCTCGCACGGATCATGGACGAGATCTGCGGGGTGCCGGATCTACAGATGGCCGATGCGCTGTCCGACGCGTTCAAGTACGTGTACGGCGAGGTCCCTCTACCGGCTGGTTACCCTCCCTTACCAACACTGCACGACATCGCTACCAGGCGATGCATCCCGCCGGGCACACTTCGCAGCCGGATCAGTCGGCTCCTGGACGACATCCGGTTGCCTCCCGATCTGCGGTCCGTTCGGCACCCAAGGAGTCGGCCATGACCACGCTCGCTCGCTATCACGAGCTCCACCGCGAGCTGGAGCAGGCTCGCAGGAACAACGACACGAACAAGAGCGCAGAGCTGGAACGACAACTGCGCGAAGCTCCTCCGGTGATTCGCTACCTATGCCTGGGCGATGACCCGCCGCGGCCGTTGGGAGCGACCCCACCGCCGCCGATGGACGAGCTGGAACACCTGCTGGCGCAGGTTCGTGCCGAGCCGTCAGCTCGCCGAGTTTCAGCTCCCCGGTGGACCGCGGAAGAAGTTGGACCCGCGAACGTGGCGACGTCGTCGGTTCAAGATCCGCTGGCTACCCGTGCTACGGCCCAGCTTGCGGGACGGTCCGTATCGCGTCCGGCCGTCGAATCACTTCGCATCGTTCGTGACAGCGAGGGCCAGCACGGCTCTCATTCGAGCAGTGAGCCTTCCGCCGCGAGATCTTCAACGAAGAAGCACGTCGTCCTGTTCCTGGCCGCCAATCCAGTCGGAGTTGATCGGCTGGCACTCGATGAGGAGGCACGGGCAATCCAGGTGGAGCTCGAACGCTGCGGTCACCGCGATCGGTTCGAATTCACGTCGCGATGGGCAGCTCAGCCGATCGATCTACTCCGCGAGCTCCGCAAGCTGAAGCCGACGGTGGTCCACTTCAGTGGTCACGGTAGCTGGACCGCCAGCCTGCAGCGTGCCGGGCACCAGGCGCCGCGTCGCGACGTCGCGAGCGCCCCCAGTCTTCACCAGGGCGAGCAGCGAAACGGACTGTACTTCCAGGGCGCTGATGGCCGTGCTCGGTCTGTCTCCGCCGCGACGCTCAAGGATACATTCGGTGCAGCGGGGGTGTCGGTGGGGCTCGTGGTGCTGAACGCCTGCTACAGCGAGGCGGAAGCCGACGCGCTGCTGGCGCATGTCGACTGCGTCGTGGGCGTGAACGGCCCGATCCGCGACGAGGCTGCCCGAAGCTTTGCTATCGGCTTCTACCGCGCTCTGGGAGAGCGCGAGTCGATCGTGGCTGCGTACCAGCAGGGAGGTGCAGCGATCAGCCTGGAGGGACTACAGGACGCAGGGCGACCACAACTCAAGGTCCGCGATGGGATCGACGCCAGGCAGCTCGTCTTGGCCGGGGATCTTCACGCGAACCCGACTGCGGCGGGGGCAACTCGGCGGCCCACCAGTGAGCAGGCGTCCGCACTTGAGTCGAGGGTACAGATCGAGATGACTATCGATGCCGAGCTGGAGCCCTTCGATGACAGAATCCTCGATCGGGTGATGTCGGAGCTTGGTCGCTTGAGCGGTGACCCGCTTGTCCGCATGATCAGCGTTTGCAGAGAAAGCGTCCGACTGAAGGTCGCTGTCTTGCCGGCGGCTGCTCGTGCGCTCATGGAGCGAAAAACGACCGGGGAGTTGACTCAGATCTGTGGCCTGCGTGTTTCTGCTGTTGTCGAGGTTTGCGCAGCCGAGGCGACGGTTCAGGCATTCGCTCGCGAGCACCTGTCGCTGGGACAACGACACGACTATGGGGCCTTGCGCCGAGTTGTCGGGGGAAGGTCTCAGGTCGAATACCCACCGGAGGTTCCGAACCTAGAGTGGAGCTTGATCAAGGTCATTCCATCGCTCCTGGTCTTGGCGCAGCGTCTGCTTCGCAACGAGGCCGACGCAGATGACCTCGTGCAAGACACAATCGAGCGGGCGCTGCGTCACGGCATGCCAGCGAATGAGCAGGATCTACGCTCCTGGCTCTGGAAGATCATGTGCAACTTGCATCTCGACCGTTTGAAACGCTCGCCAGGAATCGCGCGTGATGCGGCCCTGGACGTCGCCTTCGAGCCAGCCGTGCCCGAGAGACGAGAGTCACCGATCGATGACATCACCGACCGCGAGCTCAATGCCGCCATCGAGACACTCGAGCCAGAGCTGCGCAAGGTGGTCGAGCTGTGTTTTCTCGAGCAGATGCGCTATCGCGAGGCTGCCGAGGTGCTGCAGATCTCGCCCAGTGCCGTCGCGACGCGCTTGACGCGTGCTCGTCAGCGCTTGAGGCAGGTTCTTGCATCGAACCGGCGCAAGCACAATGAGACTCTTTGACTGGAGCCCTGTCGGTCTCTCTCTCGTTCGCACGTTGGCTACTATCGAACAGTCTGACTCGGGTCCCGCCAGCGGCAGAGAGGATCACCGCGCGGCGAGGAGCCGCTCGAGCTGGGGTGCGAACTCGCCCGGGTTGGTGGCGTAGCCGACGTGGCCGCCGACGAACTCGACGACCGGGACCTGGAGCGAGGCCGCGAGCGCCTGGGCTGGCCGGGCCAGCGGGCCGTTGGGCGGCTCGGCGCCGACGGCGAGGATGAGCTGGCCGGCGGCCGCGCGAAGCGCGTCGGTGTCGGGGACGAACCGGGGATAGTGGCGCAGCTCGTGCTGGAGCCAGAACGCTTGATTGGCGGGAAGCCGCGCGAGCATGCCTGCGATGTGCGGCGGCAGCTGCACGGCGGGCGGGGTATCGCGTAGTCCCAGGCCTTCCAGGCCGACGCCGGCGCAGAACTCGGCCATCGCCTCGGCGACCCCGCGCGCGAGGTAGGTGGCGTGGACGCGGTCGAACAGCGCGATCCAGTGTGCGGCGTCGGGGACGAGCGTCACCAGCGGCGGTTCGTGCGCCACCAGCGTGCGAACCCGGCGCGGCTCGCGCGCCAGCAGGGCGAGGCCGACGATGGCGCCCGAACTCGAGCCGAAGACGTGCGCCGGACGGCCACCGTGGTGCTCGATCACGCGCGCTGCGTCGTCGACGTCGGCGGCGAGGCGGGCGGCGTCGTTCACCGCCGAGTCGACCGGGCTGCGCGCGAAGCCGCGGCGGTCGTAGGTGACGACGGTGAACCGCGCGGCGAGCGGGGCGGCGATCTGGCTGAACACCTCGGCGTCGCCGTTGCCGCCGACGATGCACACCAGGAGCGGTCCGGAGCCGCGGGTCTCGGTGTGCAGGCGCGCCCCTGGCACGGGGAGGACTTCGATCGTCGATTTCTGCATGAGCATCTCCTGCGTGTCGTTCCGGGCGGCCTGCGAGGACGAGTGGATCGTCATCCCTGATCGCCGGTCACGAGTCCAGGTTGGACTGCGGATGTTTCGCGATCGGCGGGGGCCGTGTGAAGAAATCTTGCAGGCTGGCTGCAGAACCGCTGGACCGGCGGCTCACTCGACTCACTCGACTCACTCCTCGGTCAGCAGCACATCGTCGATCAGCACCTCGGTCGATTCGTTGGCCTGCGTCTTCTGGCTGTTGAACCCGCCGAGCGTGAGGCGGTGGCTGCCGGCGGCCCGCGTGCCCAGATCCAGGGTCACCAGCTGCCAGTCGGTGGTTCGCGGCGTGCCGCCGTTGCCGTCGCCGGCGATCTGGGCGACGAAGTCGTTCAGGCCGGTCCCGATCAGCGCGCCGTCGAGGCTGACCAGGGACTGGCTGCGCTCGTCGGATTCGTACTCTGCGGTCTGGGTCAACCGGATGCGCAGCGTCAGCTGGAGGCGGCCGGCCCGGGGCAGGTCGAAGCTCCGGGACCAGCCGCCGGAGATGTTCTGGATCGTGACGGCGTCGATCCCGCCCAGCGTGGCCTGGAGCGCACCGCCGGTGAAGCCGCCGGTCGCGATCCGCGTGCCGCTGGCGTACGCGGGCTGGGCGGTGGCGCGGAACGCGTCGTCGGCGTAGGTGAAGCCGTCGGCGTCGGCGTCGAAGTGGGCCTCGAACACCGCCTCGGCGGCCGCGCCGGGCAGTTCGATGGAGTAGATCGACCGGCCGTAGGTGGCGGCGAGCAGGGTCGCCGGCGGGCCGGGGAGGATCTTCATGTCGGTGACCACGACGCCGTCGGGCAGGCCGACGCCGAGCGGCGTCCAGGCGGCGCCGAGGTCGCGGGACACGAACACGCCGACGTCGGTGCCGACGTACAGGGTCGAGCTCTGCCGCGGATCGATCGCGATCTCGTTGACCGGCGCGTCGGGCAGGTCGCCGCTGATGTCGCTCCAGGTCGCGCCGCGATCGGTGGTGCGGAACACATGGGCGAGCGGCTGGTCGACCCGGAACCCGGAGAACGTCGCGTAGGCGATCGCGTCGTTCGCCGGATCCACGGCGACCTGGGTGACCCAGAGGTCGGGGAGCGCGGCGTCGACCCTGGTGTAGGTCGCCCCGGCGTCCCGGGTGACCCACACGTTGCCGTCGTCGGTGCCGATGTAGATCGTGTTGCGGTTGGACGGCGCCACGGCCAGCGTGGTGATGGTCCCGAACACGACGCCGCCCACGCCCTGGTTGCCGTTGGTCAGATCGCCGCTGATCGCGGTCCACGATGTCGCCGAGTTGGTCGACCGGAACAGGAGGTTCGAGCCGAGGTAGATCGTGCTGGTGAGGCCGGTGCCGGTGCTCTGCGGATCGATCGCGAGCGGCGTCTTCCAGCCGAGCCGGCCGCTGAGCCCCGAGGTCGCCGAGCTGAACGAGGTGCCGCCGTTGGTGGAGCGGCTCAGCGCGCCGAACTGCGACTCGGAGTAGATCACCGAGGTGCTCCTCGGATCGACGTGGACCTCGAAGCCGTCGCCGCCGGTGACGTTGGACCAGTCGTCGAGCCCGCCGGTGACGGTGCGCTTGACGCCGTTGTCCTGCAGCCCGCCGTAGACCTTGAGCGGCTCCGCGGGGTGGGCCTCGACGGTGTAGAACTGCGAGATCGGCAGGTTGTTGAAGTGGGTCCACGACGTGCCGCCGTTGCTCGAGCGGTAGAGGCCGCCGTCATTGCCTTTCAGGATGACAGCGGGATTGGCCGGGAAGAACCACTGTGCGTGGTGATCGGCGTGCAGCCCCCCGGCGACGGTTGTGAACGACGCGGCGCTGTTGGTCGAGCGCGCCAGACCGACGCCGTCGACCCAGACCTCGGCGGGGTTGGTGGGATGGACGAACAGCCGGCCGGACCAGAACCCCTGCGCGCCGATGATCGCGGACAGGCCGGTGACCGTCTGCCGCGTCCAGGTGGTGCCACCGTCGGTGGAGCGGAACACGCCGTCGAACGAGTTGTCCTTGCGGTAGAACGAGGTGTAGACGGTGCTCGGCGACGACGGCGCGATCGCCACGCCGATCCGGTTGGGCTCGGTGGTCGAGGCGGGCAGCCCGCCGGCCAGCCGCGTCCACGTGGTCCCGCCGTCGACGGAGCGCCACAGGCCGCTGCCGGGGCCGCCGTAGATCCGCTCCTTGGGCGAACGGATGCGCTCCCAGGTCGCGGCGAACACGCGCCGTGGATCGACGGGATCGATCGCCAGGTCGACCGCGCCGGCGATGTCCGAGACGAACAACACCTTGGTCCAGGTGAGCCCGCCGTTCTGCGACCGGTAGACGCCGCGATCGACGTTGCGGGTGAACAGCTCGCCGGTCGCGGCCACGAACACGTTGCCGGGAGTCTTCGGATCGACCACGATGCGGCCGATCGAGACGGTCGCATCGAGGCCCAGGTGCTGCCAGGTCGCGCCGCCGTCGACGGTCTTCCACACGCCATCCCCCGGATACGCGACGCTGCCGCCGCCCGGGTTGGCCTCCCCGGTGCCGACGTAGAGGATGTTGGAGTCGCGCGGATCGATCGCCAGCGCGCCGATCGACAGGCTGCCCTGGCCGTCGAAGATCGGCGCGAACGTCGCGCCGCCGTCGAGCGTCTTCCACACGCCGCCGCTGGCGGCGCCGACGTAGAACTTGTTGGCGTTGGCGGGATCGCCGACCACGTCGGTCACGCGCCCGCCGACGTTGATCGGCCCGCGCAGCGCCCAGGTGCCCGCGGCATCGAGGCCGGACATCGCGATCATCCGCGCCCGGAGCAGGCGGGCGTGGAGCATCGCCTGCGAGCGCGCATGGACGTTGATCCGCCCGTCGCGCGCCACGCGCTGGAGATAGAAGTAGTCGTTGTCGGGGACGGCGTCGGTCTCGGCCTCGGTCTCGGCTTCGCGCTGCTCGTGCTCGCGCTCACCCTCGCGCTCGACAATCCCCCTGTGCTTGCCGCAGGCGGAGATGCTTGCGGTCGCCGCGATCAGACAACCAATCCATCGGTAGTACGCGTTCACGTCGGCCTCCTTCCGGGCGGCGCATGCGCCGCGCTTTTCGGCGTGCCTCGAAGCGCGTGCAGCCTCACCGGGAGCGGATCCGAGCGTCAACCTCGATCGGCCGGCGACGCCGACCGCGGCGCATGAAGATCCCGACACTCGACCACACCGATCACGGGTCAGTCGTGGACTGTCACGCTCGCGGCTTGCAGGCGAGCTCCGGCAGGATCTGCTCCTCGATCAGCCGCGTGGTCTGCTGGTGCATCCCCTTGGTGTTGTAGTGGGTCCGGGTCACGACGACCACGGCGTCGAGCTCGCGGAACATCACGATCGCGTTGCCGCCGTTGCCGCCCATGAACCAGCCGGTCGCCGTGCCGCACGGCGTCTTGTAGCTGCGGGTCCAGAACAGGTAGCCGTAGTGCTGCTCGGGCATCGCGTCGCGGTGCACGGTCAGCGCCGCGCGTACGAACTCGGCGGGGATGACCTGCTTGCCGGCCGCCGCGCCGCCGGCGAGCATCAGCCGCGCGACCGCCGCGAGGTCGCGGGACCGCAGCCGCAGCCCGCCGCCGGTCATGATCTCGCCGCTGGGCGACTTCGCGAACTCCCACCGGGTGATGCCGAGCGGCGCGAACAGGTGAGCGGCCATGAACTGATCGATCGGCTGCCGCGCGGCGCGCTGCACGATCTGGCCGAGCAGGAACACGCCGGCGGTGCAGTAGTGCCACGGGCCGCGGCCGGTCGCGTCGCGCTGGTAGTCGGCGCGCACCGGGAGGTCCGCGGCCCAGCGCGCCCACACCGGCTTGGGGTACATGTTCTCCTCGTTGCCCGGCGACGCATCGTCGTCGTCGTTGCAGTCGAGCGCCAAGGACATCGTCAGTAGATCTTCGACGGTGATCGCAGCCTTGGGCGGATCGTCGTGCGCGATGGGCGCGAGGTCGGCGAGGTAGCCGAACGCGGGCGCCGCGAGCCCGGGCAGCGCGCGGCGGTCGAGCGCGATCCCGACCGCGAGCGCGGTCAGCGACTTGGTGGCCGAGCGCGTGTCGTGCAGGGTCTCGGCGGTGGCGTCCGCGAAGTAGCGCTCGTAGTCGATCGCCGGGCCGCGCATGACCAGGACGCTCGTGGTCCTGGGCGCGTCGCCCCGCGCGATCGCCTGCGCGACGCCGTCGTAGCGCGCCCGGGTCGCCCCGCAGGCACAGGTCAGCCAGCACATGATGATCACGATCCGCATGGCTGCGTTGTGCCAGCCGCGCGCGGTCGCGTCTTGTACGCGCGCAACCACCGTGCACCTCACCGCGGCGGGTGCGGGCGGTAGCGCCGGCGGTACGCGCCGGGGCTGGTCGCGAACGTCCGCAGGAACGCGCGGGTCAGGTGGCTCTGATCGACGAACCCGCACGCGACCGCGATCTCGGCGAGTGCCCGCGCGGTGCCGCGGACCAGCATCGCGGCGCGCTCGACCCGACACTGCCGCACGTACTCCGCCGGCGTGCAGCCGAAGAACCGCCGGAACACCCGGGCCAGGTACACCGGATGGACCCCGACGTCGCGCGCGACCGCGGTCATGGTCAGCTCATCGAGCGCCCGGTCGTGCAGCACCTCGCGCGCC
>Ga0307515_10012146_pt1 | contig 16241 bp, 11 predicted proteins | sample 17_EM_MG_FD_194513 | JGI IMG/M metagenome (GOLD analysis project Ga0307515, IMG submission 194513) | Populus trichocarpa ectomycorrhiza microbial communities from riparian zone in the Pacific Northwest, United States - 17_EM | ecosystem: Host-associated > Plants > Roots > Unclassified | place...
CAAATGGATTCGAAGCAAAAAGAATTCCCTTTTCAGAATAAGACTAGAGACGTATTTCTTCAGTCAATAACTCACTGACAACAGAGTCAACAGAAGACAGTGGAGAACGATGTAGAATTGAACTTCTGAGTCCTTCAAAATCACTGCAAAGTGCTGTTAAAAACTATATCAATCGTTGTTGTTCCCAACGATCAATATAAGCACTACATGCCTTTAATTCTACCAATTATGTAAGAGCCAATTGATCCCAAAGATCTATCATTTCAAAATAGAACTTCTGAATACTTATATTCTTCTATTGAAGAGCTCATATGTCATTCTCTAACTGATACTGTTTTGCAAAATTTGATTGTGTGAATAACCTTTGCAGATGATCTCAAACCTCCTTTGTTGTCTTCTACTTCGCCAACTACGTACTTATGGAATGCTCAACAGAATTATTATTCCAAGTAATAATATTTGCATTGTTTGCTTCCCATGCATCTATCAAAGCAACATTCCTTTCCTCAGTTTTCTTAGGTACCACATAGGTTCCATTAATATATCCCCAAATTTTTTTACTCTTAAGAAAATTTTGCATTACATAACTCCAATACGAATAGTTCTTCCCATCCAACCTCACACTCATAGACTGAAGCGAATCATCTCTTTCAGTAGCTATAATCAACAATCACAAAGAGCCAGAATGTAAAAACAACAAAATACCAAATACTAAATTGCAGAAATTGAACAGATATCGCAGAAACTAAACAAATATTTTCTTGAATTTATACGATTACTTCAAAAACAAAAAATTACAGAAACAGAACGCAAAGACCAAGTTGCAGAAATTGAAGAGAGGACGAAATACCAGATTTGCAGAAACTGAAGGGGAGACAAAATACTAGATTTGCAGAAACAAAACGAATATTCCTCCAAAAACAAAGTTGAATCCGTGAAAGCTGTGTTTGAGATTTAGCCTTATTCCATAAAACTAGCTTGATATCATGTTAAAGCAATACAGATTAACAGAAAAAAATACAAACATAAGAGAGAAAGAGGCTAGGGTTTTCATTAATCACAATATTCTAAAGTGTTCAATTAACCTAAATACAAAAAGATTATATATAGACTAAACTAAAAATATTATTCTACCCTTAATAAATAAAACAAGATATATATATTTCTTAACAATATACAAGTATGCGAAGGAAGCCTACATAACCAGGGACGGCATCTGTACAAACCACAGTCCATCCATTCCACCAAAAACAAGCTGAAGAGGGCAAGGGGGCTATATGACAATTTCATTTTGCACACAATTCGCACCATAATCTCCTGGGAGACCAGCTGCCCTGCAGAACCCCACCACAAAACCCCTATCAAGCCTCACCTCTTTTGACTGAACCCTTGACGGTACGTTTCACAACCGGCATAGAAAAGGAATGTTACATGAAGAATACACAAAAACCAAAGAAATGATCAAAGACAGAAGCTTTGTGACTCAGCCAATCCCACAAAGAAAGTAGAAACATAATGGAGATGCCCTCCCCCCTTCTCAATTACAAATTACGAAAGCACAGGTGAAGACACATATCATCACAAACCCAGTTTCATGTTCAAATTCACCAGCTCTCATCTTTGTTCATGAAGGATTACCTCTAGGCTTGTAACCACAACAATGCAAATGATCTTTGTTTGTGACAAATTTCTAGCCCACATACCTCAACTGAGCAGAAGAAGGCAATTGCAGTAGTCCTGGAAAGTAAAGCAAGGATTCCTTGCCAAATTACTGATAAAAATATCGAAATGAACATGTATTTCCACCAAATTTTAAGTCCAGGAAAGTAAAGCAGGATTCTTTGTTATTTCTTATTTGGTTATGTTTTTTACTCTAATACTTTTTGGGTGATATTACAATATCTCATGAATTTCAGTTCAAATTTACTTGTTTTTTTCCGTTTCAATTACCGATGGAAATAAGTGAAGGGGGAGGTTGAAACTACAACGAAAATTATGAGGGCTGATTGAAACAAAATAAACTCTGGAGGTGAAATTGAGCCACCCTGTAAACCTGGAGGGCTAAATTAAATGTTTGTTCCCTTGGCATGGGACCTAGACGAGGACGGAAATGGGAGCCCACGTAGAAACTTTTTATTTTTATTATTGATGAAGGCAATGTTCCGTTTAAACTTTATATATATATAAAAACTTTTGTCTTAAATTATTTTTCCATGTACTTGCATCTGCAGCATTTTTCAAACTCGTATTTTGTAAATATTTGTAAAGCTAAAGACAAGTTGGTCCAAATTGACAAAAAAAAGAAGAAGCAGATTTTGTGTTTCGCAAAAGCTAAAGTAAAGAAAATTATTAAATTCCTCAACAGTAATAATACTATCTCCTTTTCTTTCTCTATGCATGGCTAATATTTGATTCCCAGTCCCCACTGGCCCTTTTGAGCTTAATAATTGTTTATCGAATCAATCTATGGCTTATGGGATCAATATAGGTCAAAATCTTATTAAAATCATTTCATTTTATTATATAAAAAAACATCATTGATGATGACTCAAATGGATTTGACTCAGTTCACTCAAAACTTGATTATGTTAATCAACAGAGTGTGTGTGTGTGTGAGAGAGAGAGAGAGAGAGAGAGCGAGAGAGAGAGAGAGAGCGCTTTCCCTTCAAATCTTCGTGACAACTCTATGGATTTCTCTGTGTTTGACATCATATTCAAGCTATTATAACATATCCAAACTAAAAACAAAATTTAAAGGTTTTTCAACAGAAACAAACGTGTTTGTAAAAGTTGGCTCTTCTTTTTCCAACCTATAGGTTCAGCTTGAGTCACGCTCTTTCACAAAGGAAATAAAGCAGAACTTAAAATCTTTTGATTTGTTGGGGAAAAAGAAGATTCCCAAGAGAAAAGAAGGCCATAACATGAGTGAACATTGCACAACCTCATCAATCAAAAAAAAAAAAAGGTGAAAAGTAAGTACTAGGTTGTGGAAGAAAGATGTGTTAGATGCTCAGCTTAACAAACAGTTATGGGGTTCATCAATCACTTGAAGTTCTAACAAAAAATAGATCATAGGATTAGTTTTTGTCTCCCTTTCTTTAATGGCTCTGTATTCTCACTTTCTGGTTCTCTATCTGTTCTTTGTATCTTCTGTTATATGCCAAGTTACAGGTGAGTTCTTCTTGACTCTGCAACCTTATTGTTTATTTTAAGGATATTTTCTTTTCATTTTGTACACTGTGCTAGCTACGTTGTAACACAAAGATATAGATACCATCTTGTTTTCTTGTTGGGGGATCTTAAGCATGTTTTCATTCTCTTGCGATGATAGCAGTAATAGCAATCTCTTTCTTAAAGATTGGCGATGATCCCTTTTTCTTTTTGTGCTGTGAATTGGAGTTTGTAATATAGATGAAAATCCAAGAAATTAATATAACCAATTTCAAAATGCAGAATTTATCAGTATAGATTGTGGAGGCACAAGTAATTACACTGATCCAAGAACTGGACTAGCATGGGTTTCAGACAACGGTACAATCATGAAGTATGGAAAATCATCAGAAGCACAGGTTTCAAATGGAAATACGCAGTATCAAAGACGGCGAGACTTTCCTATAGACAGCAACAAGTACTGTTACACTCTAGGTACCAAAGAGAGAAGGCGGTATCTTGTCCGTGCCACTTTTCAATATGGAAGTTCGGAAAATGAAGATGCCTACCCCAAATTTGATCTCTACTTGGACACAACAAAGTGGTCGACTATGGTAGTATTGGATGCTTCAAGAGTGTATGTGAAGGAAATGATTATCAGGGCTCCTTCAAGTTCAATTGATGTGTGCATATGCTGTGCTACAACTGGTTCTCCCTTCATATCCACTCTAGAATTGCGACCTCTCAACCTTTCAATGTATGCCACTGATTTTGAGGATAATTTCTTCTTAGAGGTAGCAGCTAGAGTAAATTTTGGTGCTTTAAGCAAGGATGCCATAAGGTTAGCTGATTTCCAATTGTTGCAGAAAGATAACATGGAATTAATTGAGCACTTCATTAATTAGCTTTCCACTCACTTCTCTGTTAAATCTAGTTCTTGTGCAACATGGAAAGATGTCAAAATGTAAAACATTTGCCTCTCTCAGGTACCCGGATGATCCATATGACAGAATTTGGGGTTCAGATCTCGAGAAAAGGCAAAACTACCTTGTAGGGGTGGCCCCTGGCACAGTTAGAATCAATACATCGAAGTACGTAGACACTAGGACTAGAGAATACCCTCCAGTTAAAGTAATGCAAACAGCTGTTGTTGGCACTGAAGGGATACTAAGCTATAGGTTGAATCTTGAAGATTTCCCTGCAAATGCTCGAGCTTATGCATATTTTGCCGAAATTGAAGACTTGGGAGCCAATGAGACTCGGAAATTCAAATTACAGCAACCTTTCTTATCTGACTACAGCAATGCAGTGGTAAATATAGCAGAAAATGCCAATGGAAGCTACACTCTTTATGAACCCAGCTACATGAATGTGTCTCTGGATTTTGTTCTTTCATTCTCTTTTGCCAAGACCCGAGATTCTACACTAGGACCACTCTTAAATGCGATTGAGATTAGTAAATACCTAAAGATTGAACCGAAGACTGACAGCAAAGATGGTAAGCCTACAACCTCAGCCTATTACTAATCCTAAAAACCATCTGTACGCAGAGTTCCAAATCATTATGTTTTGCTTAATTTTTCCTAATAGTATGAGAAAGAACGTGCTTGACCAATATTAGCTGTATGAATAATTACAACTTTAATTGCCAGTGACTGTTCTCAATGCCCTTCGCTTTCTGTCTGCTGAAAGTGCTTGGGCAAATGAACAAGGCGATCCTTGTGTTCCTGCTCACTGGGAATGGGTGAATTGCTCCTCAACCACACCACCAAGAATCACAAAAATGTAACCTCTTCTCACTTAGTTAATTCCAGATCATTTTCATATATTTCATTCTGGACAGTGCATTTTGGCATTTTAGACTCTTAGTGTTTGAAAAACGCTAGTAGTTGCAGTTGGTATGGATACTCATTACTCCATTCATATCTATTCATTGATTTGTCAACTAGAGTTCTTGCTTTGCCATGCTTAACTGAATGCTACAGTTATGAATTCAAAGAAACAATAAATTCATCATGCCATGGAAATTCATTTGATATACTTGATCTAAAAGCTCATAGAACAGCCAATGCCGCAATATTAAAAGGTGTTGCTAACTTGCAATGGACTCCATAAATTTTTCCACATAATTAAGTAGTTAATGTTTCTGACTTTCTAAGATCCTTATAAGAGTGACTCTGCTGACCTGCTGAACAGTGCATTGTCAGGAAAGAACCTGAAAGGAGAGATTCCACCTGAGATTAACAACATGGAGCAATTGACAGAGTTGTAAGTGATGTTGTGCAATAGTTGAGTTGTACTACTTCATATTTTGATCCATCTTAATCCTTTTCTTTTTTCTTAGGTGGTTGGATGGTAACTTCCTTACAGGGCCTATCCCTGGTATAAGCAATCTCGTTAATTTGAAAATTGTGTAAGCTTTGAAATTCATGCTTTGCATTCCATCAGTTTATCCTAAAACTGCAGTTTCTACTAGTGCATGTTTCTGCAAATTTACCTGTAGAACAACTGACTAGTCCTTGCCTGCTTTATTCAATGGTCATCCAGGCATCTGGAGAACAACAAACTGAATGGTCCATTGCCCAAGTACCTTGGCAGTTTGCCTAAATTACAGGCACTGTAAGTAGCACTCTTGACTTATTTAACTGTCTCTATACACTATATATGATGATTCACCCTTCACCAGACTCTTGATTGCAATATGAAGTACAATTAATCTTTTGATCCTAGGCGGTAATGCTTCCATGACACTGCTATGATACTCATTAACTGTGAAATGCCTTTGTGACAGGTACATACAGAACAACTCCTTTAGTGGGGAAATACCTTCAGAATTTTTTACTGGAAAAGTTATCTTTAAGTGAGTATTTCGAATTGTTTTATGTCATCGCTTACCCCTTGGCTTATATGATAATAAAAGATGTGCCTAGCTTTTGTTCCATAGGAAACTGGTATAGAGAATAAGATGCAAGAACCATCAAATCGTATGCCTCAGAACATTTATAAAGAGCTACGATATTATTCTCTTGCAGTTATGAACATAATCCTGGGCTACACAAAGAGGCAAGAAAAAAGATGCACTTGAAGTTGATAGTTGGAATTTCGATTGGCATACTTGCAGGTCTATTAGTTGTTGTGATAGGAAGTTTACTATTCTTGCGTAATCTTCAAAGAAAGACATCTCATAAAAAAAGTGAAGTCCAAGGTCTGTATATATATACACACACACCTCAGTTATCTTCATGTTGCATAGCAAATTTTTGTGCATTTCTCAAGTATTCTTGAGTCTGTCAGGTAATTCTTTGCGTGCAAGTACCAAGCCTTCGACTGCGTATTCTGTAGCACGGGGTTGGCATATGATGGATGAAGGAGTTTCATACTATATTCCGCTCCCTGAGCTTGAAGAAGCTACCAAGAATTTTTCCAAGAAAATAGGCAGAGGAAGTTTTGGGACTGTCTACTATGGGCAAATGAAAGACGGAAAAGAAGTGGCAGTTAAGATAATGGCTGACTCGTCCACTCATCTGACGCTGCAGTTTGTGACTGAGGTAACTTTATGTCACCCCACATAATTTGTTGGAGTTAGAGATTTGAAACTTTGAAGGTTTAAAGAACAAGAAACTTAGTTAGCATAAGATCAGACCAAGAAATGAAGCAACTATCATGAACTTCAAAGGGCTGGTTAATTAACTACATTAACGTACCTGCAGGTTGCCCTCTTGTCAAGAATTCATCATAGGAACTTGGTTCCTCTGCTTGGATATTGTGAAGAAGAACATCAGCGTATTCTGGTTTATGAATACATGCACAATGGAACTTTGCGCGATCACATTCATGGTCTGCAATCTGCACATTACAATTGCTTTATTTTCCACCCTTCTGTTTCTTTATTAGAAACATTTCCATTTAAATCAATGAGATGACCTTCTAATAGGTCCTGTCAACCAGAAGCGCTTGGATTGGCTAGCTCGTTTGCAGATCGCAGAGGATGCAGCAAAAGGTTAATATCGAACTTCTAGTTTGTTTATTATGCATTAGTATTTTGGTTTACAATTTCACAATATAAACACATATTTAGATGCTTGTAGGACTTGAATACTTGCACACCGGATGCAACCCCAGTATCATCCACCGAGATGTTAAAACAAGCAACATTCTCCTAGACATCAATATGAGAGCAAAAGTGTCAGATTTTGGGCTCTCAAGGCAAGCTGAAGAAGATTTAACCCATGTATCAAGTGTGGCGCGAGGAACAGTCGGCTACCTGGATCCTGAGTAAGCCACCTTCATCAGTTGTGCATACCCATCATTCTCTACTACTTCTGCTCGTGCTTCACCAATCGTGTAACTGCTTCTTCAGGTACTATGCAAATCAGCAATTGACTGAAAAAAGTGATGTCTACAGCTTTGGAGTAGTTCTCTTAGAACTGGTATCAGGAAAAAAACCTGTCTCAACAGAAGATTTTGGTTCTGAATTGAACATTGTTCATTGGGTATGCACTTCTTGCTATCACCACTCTCTTCAAAGGCATATAGTCATCTTTCTTGAATTGAAGCCCATATATTTCTATTATGCTCACTACATACGAAACCAAATTAAGGCTTAATCATCCTCATGAGCTGCTATCTTCTGCAGGCAAGGTCCTTGATTCGTAAAGGAGATGTGATGAGCATTGTAGATCCTGTTCTAATTGGAAATGCCAAGATTGAGTCCATCTGGAGGATTGCTGAAGTTGCAATCCAATGCGTAGAACAACGAGCATTTTCTCGGCCAAGGATGCATGAAATAATTTTGGCTATACAAGAAGCTAACAAGATTGAAAAAGGAACTGATGGCAGCCAAAAACAACAATCTGCTAGTTCAAAGGCACAATCTTCCCGGAAAACATTACTAACAAGCTTTCTCGAGATTGAGAGCCCTGACTTATCTAATGGTTGCCTTGTCCCAGCAGCCAGATAGTTTTCTTTCCATCAGCCTTCGCTTATCTGTAACATATACTCTTACACAATATCCACACTTTTTTATCATATTTTAATCTGAATTAATCTGATACAATAGAATATAAAAGTGAGAGAGGTCTAAATTATTTTTCCAGTTGTAAACTCTGACCAGAGAAAAAAGAAAAAGCAACTGAGAGGTGCCTGCCCTAGAAAAACACCGACTTCCCTATCTAATAGCGTGATGTTCTGGAAGATGTAATAATTGTCTTGCCCTATCAAACAGTTAGAGAGAGGGAGAGGTGCCCCAAGCAGAATTGTCAATTTTGTGACTCTTGCAGATGTGTTTGTTTCTGTGGTGGTATTTAAAAAAAAAAAATTATTTTATTTTAAATTTGTTTTTTATTGTTTTTGTATTGTTTTAGTATGTTAATGTTAAAAATAAATTTTAAAAAATAAAAAATATATATTATTTTGATGTATTTTCAAGTAAAATATATTTTAAAAAGCAATAATTTTTATAATATCAAACATTATTAAACACATTAATTAATTAATTAATTAATTAATTAATGTTTCTGTTTTAAAAACGCCATTTGCACCTCAACCGCAAATCCAAATGATGCTTTTATTTAGGAATATGGCTTGCATTTTCATGCCTACACCGCTCCTACGCTCCTAATCTAAAAGCATCAATTAATACTTTTGATTTGGAAAGGAATTTTTAACGAGTTTTTTTTAAAATTAATTTTTTTTATATTTTTAAATTGTTTTAATGTGTTAAAAATATTTTTGGTTTGCAAAGGTATTTTACACGAGTTTTTTTTTTAAATTAATTTTATTTTGTATTTTTAGATATTTTAAAGTATTAAAGTAAAAAAAATTATAAAAAACCAAAAAATATATTATTTTAATATATTTTTAAATAAAAAATATTTTAAAAACAATTTATAACAAACTATTCAAGCAGTTAATGGAGTTGACCTTTTGGCATGGCCTATAAGTAGGATTATATATCTTAAGGCTTGGATTCCACATTTTAGGTGGTGTGTTGAGTGAATAGCTCCTTCTAGTCTTTTATTATTTTATCTCATCCACTAATATATTAAATGTTCATATTGTTTAGGAAGAGGACTAAACAGGTTTTTCATCATCTTAAAGCCACCATATATTATATTATATTATATTATATTATATAGATATGATTCGACCTCTTCATATATTAAGGGATTTATATTATATGATTAAAAATCAGGCTGCCACCAAATCCACAGGGCAACTAAACTAAAATAAAAAAAGCCAACTCAAACAATTATGTTTTAATTACCCAACTTAAGTAATAATAGGCAGTTTACCTAGAAAATACTCAATCAAGAATCTCTACCAAATCTTGGTATTAGCTTCTTGGAAGGGTATTTGTAGCGCGTCTGAAAGTGTGGTTGCGGTTGTTTTTTAAAGTACTTTTTATTTAGAAACATATCAAAATAATATTTTTTTTATTTTTTAAAAATTATTTTTGATATCAGCGCATTAAAATGATCTAAAAATACCAAAAAATATTAATTTAAAGCAAAAATAAAATAAATTTTTTTAAATTTTTTTTTAAAATGGATAAACAAACCGGGCTAATTGTATCGTGAGTCATAGTCTCTGAAATTACACCTCTTTTTATCTTATAAAAATAAAATTCGTAAATTGTTTTTATAAAAATTCTCATATTTTTGTGAGAAATAAGGATAAAACCCCAATTTGTTTTTAATAATTTCTCTACACAAATAGCATAAAATCCAAAAATGCAGAAGGGGAAAGAGGAGAGAGGAAAGGCGAGGCTATAAAGAAATAATAAAAGGGAAGGCAACAGCTAAAAGCAAAAGATGATAAGAACAAAAGAAAAGGGGGAAAAAAAATAAAGGAGAGCATCGTCAACAAACGAACAAGACACGGCCACCCACCACATCAGAATTATACATACGTATTCTCTGACCATCAAATAAACCAAGAGTTGTCAGTGTCAAAGCCGCCCCGAGAAAGCAAGCTAGAGACACATACCCTATCCCTTCTCCTTTTTAGCTATACTCTCTCTCTGTTGTTTTTTATTGCTTAACACACCTGCAAACCCAGTTGAGCTTGTTTTGTTGGGCTTTGAGTTTGAGAATTGAGAGAGATGGAGATGATGCATTATCAGTTGAGCAACTCATCTTACCAAGACTCCCTCAAAGTCTTGGAGGCTGATATCCAGCATGCCAATGCTTTGTGAGTCATTTAAATTTCTTTTTTCTTTTCAACTCCTCTTTTGGGTTGTTTTTGTTTTTTTGTAGTTGGGATTTTAAGAATCACTTGTTATGATCAACAACAACAACAACATAAGTTCGTTTTGAAATAATACGAGGAAAAAGAGGATAGGGATTTTTTCTTCTTGTTTTCTATGGTCATTTTTAATTTGTACCAAGCAATTTGCAGATTTTGTGAATTTGTAGAAGGAAATTTTCAAGTGGGAATTTATGTTTCAGTTTTATTTGTTTGACATAAGAAAGACTGCAATATCCATGTACTATCATAAAGAATGGATTTTGGTGTTGGTATTGCTATGTCTGCCTGCTCAATTGCGGCTGAAGCGAGCTGCTTTGGCTAAAATTTCATGCAATTCCAAGTGCTAATTGGTGGAGATAGTTGGGATTCCCACTCTCTTTATGCCTTCTCTGTTTTCAGGGAAAAAATTGGTTAAAAGTTTTGTTCCAGTATTGTCTAAATATTAATAGCGTGACTGAGTCTTACTAATTTTGTTACATGATGTGAATAATGGTGTACCAGGGCTGCTGCAATTCCAAGGGGCAAGGATGGAGCGCGTCTGCAGATGAAATTAGTTTACAATCGCTGGGCACCTCTCCTTTTCTTTTTGCTACAACGGATAGATTGTTCATGCATTTGCCTACTCCCTAGATATCTAAATTTCTTTCATGTACTTCTATATAAGGTCAATTCTCCTTTTGGCCTGTTGATTCTAAAAAGATAGTTTGCCAAAGTTTCCATTTCTTGCATCCTGCTGTGTATAATTGGCAAATTTTTATGTGTTTGCTCTTTAATATCGTGCAGGTATATAGCGATGGTAGACCTAGCCTATCTAAGCACGGAAGGAAAGCAACAATTCGGGAATTCTACGGTATGTAAATTATGTAAGATTGTTTTGTTTGGCATTTCTTGATTTATAGACCATAGATATAAATGCACTGCAACTAATTTCCAACCATTCTGATTGAATGTTTTTATTTGACTTTGTTCCATTTCATGAAATCGAGCAACAGGTGTTATATCACCGTCTCTTCAACGGCTTCATAGTAACTTAGAAGAGTTGGAAGATGTTAAGGGAGAGAATTCTGGCATGGAGAGTTTGTGCAAAAATAAGGTGGAAGGAGATAACAAGCTTGCCAATATTGATTTAGAGAGGGAAGATGAATGTGGAATTTGTTTGGAGCCCTGCACCAAAATGGTACTGCCTAATTGCTGTCATGCAATGTGCATCAAATGCTACCGCAACTGGTAACTACAAGCCTTGAAATCTTGATGCAATACCAACGCCCTTTTCCACTGTGAGTGCTTGATATTGAAGAGGGTTGCCATTAATTCCACTTGTATGGTTTTTTGTATAATTGCAGGAACACGAGGTCAGAGTCCTGCCCATTTTGCCGTGGCAGCTTAAAGAGAGTTAACTCGGAAGACCTATGGGTTCTCACTTGTAACAATGAAGTTGTTGACACAAAAGCGGTTTCCAAAGAGGATTTGTCGCGCTTCTATCTCTACGTCAATAGCTTGCCAAAAGATTATCACGATTCCCTTTTCTTAATGTATTACGAGTACCTAATATGAATTGAAAGTAAATAAGAAGAATGATGTATAGAGGGGAGATGCTGACCTTCAAATGTACATAGAGACCGGTAAGAACTATTGTCCCTGATTCTTACACAAAATGATCGATCTCATCTTTTGTTGAGTTCTTGAAAGTCAGCATCCTCGTAATTAATATAAATCTCTAAATATGTGAATTTGAGATCCATTTTTAGAACATATGGAAGCACATTTTTGCTTACTTATCAGCAGTACCCAGTTGTATTTCTCCTTTTGAACAGTCATAATGACATCATTAGAAAACATACACCTGAGGTTGTCTTCATTTCACGTTTGTCCTACCATGCCATATGCTATGTTTCTTATAATGAAAAAGGATTTTAGAGTAGAATTTGTGCATATAGTTTTCATCTTGTTTACCACTCTTAAATCACTTGGGCTATGTTTGTGAGCAGAGATGGATAAAACGGGGGAGGAGAAATGATAGATAAGTTATCATCCATTTAGTTGTTTGACAACAAGAGAGGGGAAGGATGTAAATAGATCCTTCCAACCAAAAGCATTGAAAAGTACTGAAGAACGGGAAGGATGGGGAAGGATTATTGGAAATTACAATTGAGGAAGGATAATTAGTAGATCTTTTAGTTCAAGTAATTTAATTCATTATCCATAATCAATGTATTTGGTGCAATGATATGAAAAGTCTAGAAGGATCGTAACTAGTAACAAGTGATGTTTAGTAAGGCAGGTGATTGGTAGTTGTGGTAGTAGTAAGTGGTGACCGGTAACTAATACCTGTAAAAGATCTTCTTTGATGGATATGGAGAATCTTTGATGGTAAAGTCAAGAGCTTTATAAACAGTGAAAGTGCAATGATATTTTAGATAGATAGATTCTGAAAATATGTATGTAAAATATATTAAGAATGAAGAGATTGTGAATCTATGACTTGAATGATTTTTGGTATATTTATAGCCTATGAATAAATTATAAATATTGAGGGATGAAATGTAATTTTATCTTTGTAATATTTTGAGTTATATTTTACTCAAAATAATATATATTATATATATTAAGAGATTTACATTCTTCGAGAAATTAGCAAGTATTGGGCTTGGGCATTCCAAGATATTTTTGTACTATAATAATACATAGTTTTACTGCTTTCTAAGATGGAATCGTGCGAGAATTTCTTCAGCTTGTCACTGTCCATTTCCATGTCTGGCCATTTCCATGTTGCTTTCCGAATAAGTGATTGTCACCCTCTCCTCCCAGCCGATGAACTTGCCTCTTTAAATTGTGTATGATGTGCTGGTATAACAAACAAAGAGTATTTTTAAAGGCTATCGATCCCCAGGCTCCACAGAGTTCAAATTTGGAAGCCAATCTAATGAGTAGTTCCAATGTGGAAAATTTGGAAGCCAATCTAATGATATTAAAGATTATATGATTTTATTGATTTAGGAAAATAGAAATGAAAATCACGTCAATTTGTAGGATAAATGGCTTTATTTGCCGGGCAAATTTTCCATATATCCACACGTTTTTAATTGCATTTGTTATATATTTGTATAATATTTAATTCTATAATATATCTTTTTGTCAAGTTTTTCATCTAAATCTATGCAATTGTTTTTTTATTCCAAGAGTACCAATGCTTAAAACTGAGGGCAACTTTTAATGGGTATTTGAGAGAATGGTTACGACTTGTTACTTGAAATATATTAAAATAATATTTTTTTTATTTTTAAAAAGTTATTTTTAATATCAACACAGCACATCAAAACGATCTAAAAATATAAAAAAATAAACAAAAATTATTTTAAATTTTCATAAATTACTATTTAAAACACATAAAAATTAAATGGAGTTGTTGTTGTTGTTAATACCAATAAGGTAACAATCACTTATTATCTCATAGTGTTTTTTATTGAAACGGGCAGTATTTTATTTTATTTTTTTTGTTTTTTTAATATTAACTTGGTTGGGTTTATTTAAATTCATCAAATTATTAAAAATCTAGTTGAGTTAATTAGATTTTATCATATTTGATTGGATTAAATTTTTTAAATCAACCAAATGGGTTTAACACTATTATTTAGGATATGATATATGAACTCTCAAAAAATTTGGTATAATAATGATGTTTGAGAGTGAGTTTCAATTTATTTTTTGTTAAAATTTAAATGTTTTTTTTTTTAAAATATTTTTTAATGTTTTTAATTAGTTTTGATATGTTGATATTAAAAATAAATTTTAAAAAATAAAAAATATTATTTTAATATTTTTCCAAATAAAAAATACTTTAAAAAATAATTATTTTTGAACTCCTACTCACCCTGCATATTGTGTTCAATCTCTTTTTAAAATGATTCTTAAACTGTTTTTGTTTTTAAGAATTAAAATTGATTTTTTTAAAAAAATATTTCTTAATAATTTTAATATATTAATATAAAATGTTTAAAAAATATTATTATAATACATAGCCCAGCTGGACACTGAAATGATTGGTGAAAATTGATGACCATCCACGTGGCGAAAGGACAAAATTTAGTGCAGAAAAATAAATTCACGGAGAACGGAAAAACAAATGACCGGAGCTGTAATGGTTTTGATTTTCAAGGTTTCTTCCAATTCTCTATAGGTCATCAAAATTGAAGTTGGAGGCCATCAACTACCATGGCTTTGCTTACTAATACCTCAGCTAATATCTACTCTGTAACCAACCACGTATCATGGTCAAATTCTACCTTCGTGGGTTAGTCTTTCTTCTCTCTCTCTTTCATGGATTCCATAATATAGTCATTGACACTGAGAACTTAGTAAAGCTGTGCTTGCTTTTCTCTTAAACATAACTATAACTAGGTGGGAAGTTCACTGCCCTCTATCTAATTGATTCTTGTCAGTTCTTGCAGTTACCTGCCAAATCACCTAGCGTAAGATACTCACTTTTCACCTTTCTTTTTAGCAAAATTTGAAAGGAATTGTTATGCGGGTTATCTTATCTTTTTGAGACTGAAAATAATTTATTTATTTATTTTTCAGGGCGATAAGTTTCGCACAAGGACTTTTGCGAGACGGAAATCAGTGAAAAAATGGACAAGGGATGAGCGGTCACAAAATGGTATAGCTCTGGAAAGTACTGAGAAGGGTTTAGAAGAAGAGAGAGTAGTGTTATCAGATAAGTCTTCTTTAGAGGATAATTCTGTGGAGCCTGTGCAAAGTACACTCAACAATATCGCTTCAAGAAGTGATGTGCTTCAGGCATGCACTGTCACTTCTGGGTTGATAGCTGCTTTGGGTATATTAATTCGACAGGCAAGGCTTTACTTTACTTTCTTGCATACTTGCTCAGGAACATCTAGATGAAATCTTTTCAGAGTTATTCTCTTTTGTTGATCTTGTCTCTTGTTGTTTAGAAAATAATGGATTCGATTTTCCCATCTTTCCTTGTCTATGATACACAATGCTTAGTGTTTCTGATCATGTGATTAAAGTTGTAGAGCTTAGATTGATATCATTAACATCCATATGCACAATTTTTATTGCTTGACATCATGAATAATCTGCACATTATTTGGTGATCCCTGATTTTAATTTCCAGGTGTCTCATGTCGCATCAATGGAAGGACTGCCAATCCTCGACTGCTCTACAGAAGTCTCATGTATAAATTTTCATGTTTTGCCTCTTTGATTTTCCAGTTGGTTGTTCATCAAATTGTTTTCATTATTTCAACCTTGTTTCTCGTGCAAATAGAAATAAAGTGAACATTTAGTATTTGGCTGGACACTAGAAATATGATAAAATAAAAAGTTGATTTGCCCTGCATTATCATCCACATTTGTTGGATATGCCGGTTGGATTTTATGATTAAATTAAGGACTTCTCGATGAGAACTATCTGCATCTAGATTTACATTAAAACGCTGGAATGATCCCACTTATTCCTGCAACATGGACCAGGAACCAGGAAGACAACCCATTACCTCATGGCATGGACCAAGATGGGAGTCCTCTCTGTCTCTCTGAGGGACACTGGACCTGAACTCAATGTTCATAGTACTCTCTTCTTTTATTGGTCTAGGTGTAAATGGCTATGCTAGATGTCTGAGTCACATTTTCATCCATGTAGATGGAGCTATGACAAAGAATGCAGCCCAAGCAACAATTTATCAGTCAAAGAAGATGAATACAACTCATCATAGTTAGGTTAAAGCTTCATTGAGTGGTGTGTAGTTTTTGACGAGATTGAAGATTCTTGCCCAAATTTAAATGTCTTCTCATGGCCATGTTCAAGGAAAACGTTTATC
>Ga0307515_10012147_pt1 | contig 16240 bp, 15 predicted proteins | sample 17_EM_MG_FD_194513 | JGI IMG/M metagenome (GOLD analysis project Ga0307515, IMG submission 194513) | Populus trichocarpa ectomycorrhiza microbial communities from riparian zone in the Pacific Northwest, United States - 17_EM | ecosystem: Host-associated > Plants > Roots > Unclassified | place...
AGATAGTTAAGAATATCAGTGGACTTTTTTTTTGGGGGGGGGGGGGTGGATTTATGTGAAGAGCATCATTCTTTCCAGTCATATTTTTGGTCATTCTGTATGCTAATTGCTATTCTGGTTGATTTTGTGACTAAAATGTATGCAGGTATATTGTGGCGTTGGCTGGTCCACCTGGTGCTGGAAAGAGCACTTTGGCTTCTGAAATAGTGCATCGTGTAAATAGGTTATGGCCACAAAAAGCTTCTTCATTTGATTTGCAAGTCAAGCCTCCAGATGTTGCTGCAGTTCTTCCCATGGATGGGTTTCATCTATATCGTTCCCAGCTTGATGCAATGGAGGTTAAGCTTGCTTCATGGTTGTTTACTTTAGTTATTGAAACTTTTTCAGATGTATTTCAGGGTACGCTAATATTGTTGCATTTTAGAATCCAGAGGAAGCCCATGCCAGAAGAGGAGGTAAGCTTGACTTTGTTTTGTTTTTTCTACGTTCAAGCCCAGTGTTCAAGTATTGATTCTTGTGTTGATGAATCAGCTCCATGGACATTTTCCCCAACCCTACTGCTTAGATGTCTGGAGAAGTTGAGGAACGAGGTGAGTGGCCATTGTTGCTGTAAACTTGAAATTTAACATCTTTGGAAATGGTTAGTAGAGGATACCATATCTAGAAATGGTATGTGTTTCTGATTAATGATAAACTTTTCAGGGGTCAGTTTATGCACCATCTTTTGATCATGGTGTTGGAGATCCAGTAGAAGATGATATCTTTGTGAGTCTTCAGTAAGTAATCATATACTTTAACATGCAGAATCCTTTCAAAGGAAGCTGATTTGTTTGAATGGAAGGTTAAACACGTAGCCTATGCTTCATCTATGAATCCTATTTTCACACTCGTTGCAGGCATAAAGTGGTCATAGTTGAAGGAAATTATCTATTGTTGGAAGATGGGGCTTGGAAGGATGTGTCTTCAATGTTTGATGAGAAATGGTAAAGTATTATGTTCTGACAAGGCTATTTTTCTTCCTCTATCTTGTCGTGGAGCAGATATATGATGCTGAGAATTCACCAGTTTTTTTCATTAGTGTTATTTTGCCTAGTTTCTATACATCTGACAGGGCTGGACATGTAGCAACAATGTTGAGGGCTGTATCATGCTTAAGGACAACTTTACACTCACTCTTTAAGTTTTGCTTCCAAGAGCTTTTATCATGTTTAAATTGGTGCTATAAAATCTGTTTTATGAATGTGCTCACTTGGAATGAGATGGAGAATGTTCCAGACTTCACTTAGAACCTTGAATCTTTACGTGGGATTATCCTCTCATGAAGTTGGTCATGTTGGAATATGGAGTTAAAAAATGTACAAGAAAATGAAGATCAATCCTCGAAGTCAGATACATCACAGTATATACTGTTTATGTTTTTCTTTTACCCGGGGCGCCTTTTGAACTGTCAATCCTCTAGATACTTTTATCTCGAGAAAAAAATTCTTTCAGCTCAATTCTGTCATGGAAATCTCCAAACAGATTCAAATGGATTTAGGACCATTGGGCTGCGATGTAGTCTTGAGATCACTATTTGTTGTAACCCTGTTGTCCAATCTGGTTAAAATCATTTAAAGTTTGTACCGCTGTTGCAATTAGTAATTTTGCTGTTTCTTCTCCTTTGCTATTTTATGAAACCATACGTGAGCAATTGGCACTTAATTCTACAGGTCATACTCTTTACAAAATGTCCAACTAGTTAACCTGTCTCCCCTTTTCAACTCCCCTTTTTTAACACTGTATTTTCTTTAAGGATAGAATTGTATAGGCTTATGAGCACATGATATCTTCAGCTTAAATGTTTGAGGTTGGGTGAACTGTTTGCACCATCTTGAACCCGTGCCCCACCTTCTTAGAAAGCCTTTTCAATCTTTCTTCTGTATTGGGAACTTGAGTTTAAAACTTTCTGTGGTAACAGCCTGAGTAATTTGTACTGTGTTTTGTTTTTTTTTGAAGGTTTATTGATGTGGACATTGATACAGCAATGCAGCGAGTTTTAAAGAGACATATTTCAACAGGTGTAGGCTCATCTCTTCTGTTTCTACTAGTAACTGCTTCTACAATTCTGCCAGGGAAAGGAAAGGAATCTTACGATTTAATGTTATGTCATCTAACAGGGAAGCCTCCAGATGTTGCTAAGTGGCGGGTAAGCTTTACTTTGTTGTCAGCTTCAAACTTCTCTTGCTTCTTTTTTTGTGGTTGCTGTTTTCACTACAGTAGTCCTACTTTAGTGTAAATTCAATGAAGAATTACATTCATCTGCAGATAGAGTATAACGACCAGCCTAATGCAGAGCTCATTATCAAGTCGAAGAAAAATGCAGATTTAGTAATCAGGTCTATCGATTTCTGAAATTGTTTGACGCGATGACCTAATGGAGAAAGAGAGATGAGATCAGATGAATTTATCTGTTTTCCATCAACTTGATGGAAACTGAAAGAGTGAATGAATAAAGTATATGGCACTTTTTTCTATTCCTTGCTTCTAATTTTTTCACGTATGTATTATATTTGCTAGTTCAAGAACCGGACTGACCAAGTTATTCAGATGCAGTTTCTATAGAAGCAAGTCAATGCCTGGTTTCTCTTATAGTTTGTTCAGCCATCCTACACTGGAAATTATATTCTGGTTAATTAATCTGTTAACGCCAAGATAACAGATTAATTAAACATATTTCCTTACTTAAACAGTGTCATTGTTAAATTAGAAGAAATCTTTTTATTTGGATGCGAGAGTAAGGAGAATGCTTCCTATTTTGATGAACTGTTCACCGTTATCAACCTCATGTACAGATGCACTTGCACTGTTTGTTTTCATCACTCAAAGGAGTTCTTTTCAAAGTTTTTTTTACTTAAAAATATATTAAATTAATATTTTTGGCGAATCCATACACACACTAAAAAGCAGGGACGGTATGCGAGCTAAACAAGAGGAGCGATTAAGAAGCAAGACAACACATAAATTGCACAGATAAATTATGAAAGTTTTGGTACAAGGTAGAAAAAAGCCAAACGTTTTGCATTATTTTTACATTCCTTGTCAATAATGAAACGAGTTCGGCTTCAGAGGGACAATCCTGATTCCTCATCCTCCTCGAGGGTGGCTGTGTAGGTAAAGTAGAGAGCCCAGATGAGAGCAAAAACACCCAACAGGATCCAAACAAGAAGGTTGTTACTCAAACCAAAGGGCAGTCCTGTTCCTTCAGTGGACATTCTCTCATCCACCAGAGCCAAGGCGGGGCTTGACATGGATGCAGCGCACACAGCTGCCATCAAAGATGCACTCATTCCCTTGCATTTTTCCTCCACGCTGGGCTTTCCCTCCATGGAACAGCTCACTCTTCCCTTCTTTGCCATTGCTGGCAAGCCTGGAACCATAAATTAAATAAAACAAAAAAGAATGTTGAATGCCCAGTCAAATGATGATAATCAACTCTGATCCGAGTTGATTCCTATCAAATAGGTCTGGTGATTGCATCATTTTTTACCGACAAAATCATAAACCGTATTGTGAACAAAATAAGATACAAACGACAATAGTTTCACCCCACGACTCAGAAGCATAAAATTCAAGAGAGGGGGGAAATGGTCTTACCAAGAACAGGTGAGCATGAGACTCCTAGTGATGGCTTGTGTACAAGAGCTGCACGGACGAGTGATGATGTAGTGGTGGTGCTAGCAGTGATGGTGGCCATCTTTCTTCAATTTGGAAGAAGCTTGAGTCAGGACTGAGCACTGCTACAAAGGATACCAAAGCAGTCGTAGCAAAGTGTACCACAAGAATTTACAAATTAATATTATGTATCCAAACCATGAGTGTCCAACGCACCACATAACATGGATAGATAGGCAGCCCCTCCTTTGATATCCGCTATCCTCAGGAGTCCAACCAGCTTCTTCCACGTGTGACATGATCCATTTACGAGGCCAAGCAAATTACCATGGGCAGTGACCACATGAACCGAGCCAGATTTTTCCCTAGTTAACGTCGTCGAGCCGGCTTCAAGTCCCATTATTCCATTCGTTTTAGCCGGTAAAAATTGTGGGACTTTCTATAAGGGGTAATTAATAATATTTTATCACTTAAGTTTTTATTTTTTTAAATATAGATAAAAATAGAAAAGAAAAATACTGTTCAAGGAATAATTAAAATATACTATTAGTTATTTTTTGAATCTATTTTTTTTTAAATAGATAGAAAAATCATAAATAAAAATATTCTTATTATTATGTGTTTTATTTTTTCTTATTTTTATATATTTTTTTTCAAAATAAATCTAGAAATAATTACTAAAATATTACTAATTAGTACTCTATGATCACTCTCCTTAAAGGATTGTGGTTGAACTTGAGAAAAATGAGGTTTTTTTAAAAAAAATCCCGGTGTGAAGCAGGCAAGAATATTTTATTTTATTCAACCATTAGTTAAGAAAGTAAAATTGTATTTGTAAAAAAAATCCTTCAATTCTAATTACGCAAACATATTTATCGAATCCATAGGTTAGAGCCCTTTTCTTCATCTAAATGGGAAATTACACACAAGCAAACTCACTTGAAACCACGACTCATCTGGATAAAGTTGAAAGTCGACCACATGAAGAGCTATCCGTCAGGAAACCATGGAGCATCCACAGAATAACGGCACAGAAACCCCCACGAATATACCAAAGAAAATTGCCATATTCTTTTCAGTTCTGGTGTTTGCATCTAAAGAGAATTATCTGAGTTATGTACACAACATCTTGAAGCATTCGAACATGCCCCCGGGGACTTATTTGATTTCAGCTTTTATCGCTTAGGCTCAGCTCCTAGAAGATTACTGCCGCATTCAAGACAAAATGTGTTGGAACTTTACAAAAGAAATTTGTGAAAGAATCAAGTGAACATGTATGTCAAGTCCCTAGAACAAGAAGCAACCAATGATGCGTGAGGTAATAGTATAATCTGATTTCAGTTACTCGTGGATATTGCACTGTTGTAAGTAGGGATGGTCGTAGTTGATATGTTTGCTCCAGTAACTCTTGTACTTTCCAATACCAATATCCAGCCATGGTTTCATGACTCCATCATAGTGTAATACCGCTGCCTGCTCAACACCGTCGTGTCCAACACCCGCCTCATGGCCAAGTCCGAGTTTATGCCATCTCCTGTCCAGAATAACCGTCCGGTTGTAGAAAGTGGCCCAACCTAAAGGCAAACTACCCGCTTTCCACAATTGCCTTGTGTGGCCCTGCGAAACATAATGGGGCAAAACAAGCATTAAAATATGCAGGACAATTATAGATTTGTGCAGGATAATTATAGATTCATCCAAGCATATCACCAAGAGTGTGTCTGCCTGCATGTTTGCATGATGCCTGCACATATGCTGCTAATGTATGAATTCATTGAACATCTGGTATTCAATTCATTAAGCCACTTTCCATGCCCATGAAAATGAATAAATACTTGTTGAAACTGTGTTGACTCGTGAGCCAGAAACTAGAAGTGAAAACCATGCTTGCGGGTACCAAAAAGCCCTCTCACCCGCCTTACCACAAAGTCTGGCCTCCAATAGAAGTGCATGCTAGATTCTGCATTCCATACTGATGCTTTTTTTTCTTATGAAAGGGGAAATCACATAGGTCAGGCCCTTCAGGCTCACCCCAAGCTAATGAACTGCTCCTAACCCATGGACTGGGTGAATCCATGGTATAATCTCAACATGGCAAGACTGGGAGTCGAACCCTTGGCAATCCATGGGACTAATACATGCAGATGCTCGTTAATGCTCTACATGTGATCTCAAGACCAAGTTAATCAAAACATAGAAAAATTGAGGGGTGTAAATATCTTTTGAAGTAGAACAACACTAAATCAGCACACGTGGTTTTCAGATCAACAGAGATATCATAAATCCAGAAAGCATATATCAGCATGCAAGCAAAAGCAAATATGAATGGGAGAAATTTCTTTACCAGTTGCAAGTATTTATTGTAGAGAGCAGTTAATTTATGCCTCCTCCACTCTTGCAGATCAAACAAATTCATTCCAAATGCCCATGTGCATGCCTTGGCATCAAACCTCTTAATCACAAATGGATCTGAGAAATTGATGAACTTATCCATCCGGCGAAATGAAGGTTCACCTTCACGGCACGTGTCCACTGCTCCAATGACTTTTCCTTTCATATTAAGACTCCAAAGGCCAGCTAGATCCTTTTGCACTACCACATCATGGTCAAACAGAACAATCTTATTCAGCTGGGGGAAGACATCTGGTAGATAGAAACGAAGATGGTTCAGTGCAGAAGTATATCTTGAATCACGGGAATTTAGTTGCTTCAATGTTGAATTGTAATTAGCGGACAACCCTTTGAAATCGACTAAGCTCTGGATCTGAATTGTAGCTTTGCCAGGAGGATTCAATAAGAACCACATTGAGATTGTTGGGAGATTGAGAGAATCAGTCACTATGTGAAAAACAATTTTCTCTGGCTCCTGTCAGTAGTTAAAGCAATAAAAGTCATCAGCATTGTTGCTCATGTCAAGTAGAAGTAAGCCATGGCACAATACTCAATTTGAAAAACTTTTTTCCACAAGTATCTAACCCAGCCAACAGGGAATGACATCAGTACCAGAGTCCTACTACCCTATTTAATGATTTGTAATGGTATAAGGCCAAGAATAAGACTGGTATATTTCAAAAAATATCAGAAACGCTACAACTAGACAGCCACATGACTCAAGAAAAATAGCACGATTTTTTTCTTTTCTTAATGGCACTATGCTCACACAGCCAAAATCTTGCTTATTGAATTTGCTAGAGTTTTTGACTTACAAAAAGTGTTGTTTCGACTCAGACAGAAGGTATAATATAATGGAAAATACGATACACATGTTTGCAGACACTTTTTTTTTACTGTTGGAAAGAGAACAGGTTCAGTCTGCACACAGGAGCCACTGACGGAGGCCTGTTCCCTTGCTGGAGATGGCCCCGTAAATTTATTCCAATTATGCTTTTCTGTGTGAGCTATGCAAGTTATAATAACCTCACCAGAAGCCTGAAGCGAACTCTGTACACAGAGGCTAAAAAACAATAATAACAGGGAAAAAGCAGTTTACCATGGCAGAGGAGACAGTGGAATTGACAACCACAGCACAGGCTAGAACATTATCAGAGAAAACAGCATAGTGATAAAGATCTGCATCATGCACCCTTTGTTGGTTAGGTAGCTGTCTTTCCTCAGGTGACAAGGCAAAATATTCAGCTGTCAACCGCATAGAAAGGCAGTGTAAGCCTTTTGGCGTAGTCCTTCCAGAAAGCTGAACAAGATATGTTGCTTGATTCTTCTGTGCTCGAACCTGTTCTTCAGCATTGTAAGTCATGGCACGGAGCTTCAAAGCCATGGCCGAGCAGTCCGGGAAAACACGACTGGCTTTTGATAAGGTAACCTCCAAGGATCTCTTTTTCTGTAGTGCACTGTAAATGAATGGATGTTCAGATTTTAAACCAATTTTTCCTTCTCCCAAATAAAAAAAATCTGACATCATTTCATAATTCTACTACATGCACAAGCAATCATCATTGCATATTTAAAGAATCAATGTCAAAAGAAAACATGTACTGGTGATGAAGATACCTCCTTGATAAATCTGAGTCCTTGTTGGCTGCACTAACAGCTCGTTCAGATTCTTTGATTCGCAATCTCAACTCTTTTACTAAGTGAGAGTTACTGCCTGGTGGTGTCATACTCAAGTATGCCTTTGCTCTAATCAGATCATCTTTCATCTGCTTTACCTTCTCATCAGTAAATATCCGGACTGGAGATCGCATGTTCTGATCATGTCGAACTGTTGCTTGATTGGACTGCCCCTGCAGCTAAAACCAGAAGATGTAATACGCAACATGCAATGGATGGTAAGAACAGCAGCCCATGCTTGTATCTCATATATGTTACAGAAATCAGAATCACAAGCATGAATATTTTTCCTAAAAAATTCTCATAACCAGTGCCCTGACTTCCACTTCTGACTAACAATGATTTTGGTCTTGCAGGCCCAGAATCATTGTGAAGTATAGAATATTGACATGCACACTTACCTTTGCTTCTGACCTGGATGTTACTGTTTCCTGTGGAATCTGCCGATTTTCTTCTCTACTTTCATGATTAGTTCCTGAAGATGGTTACAGATCAGGGACATGTTTACAATCAACAATAGAAGGAATAGCAGTAAGGCTAAAAGAACACTTCTGAGCATTACTTTCCAAAGGAATTGACGTGTTTCCACCTCTTTGAGATCTCTTTGAACCTCGATCTATTTCTCCAATATTTCCATATTTCTTAGAATCATTATTCTCTTCCGAAGTACTGTAACTAATTCTAGAACCCAGTTCCTTCTCATCATACACCACTAGTTTCGGCCCTTTCAAACCTTCACCTTCTTCCTAAATCACCAAACACCCATGTTGACACACATAAATAGCTAAAAGAAAAACAAAAAACCAGAAGCAAGCAGTAAATTTAAAAACAAAACCATTAAAAATAAATAAACATGAAACTACCTGCTCAATGGCATTAAGCTGTACAGAATCTCTCCTGTATCTCTGCACCACACAAATAGAATCAATGTTAAATCTCTATTTACAAAACCCAAACTTATCAGTATAATTTGACTTTCTAATATTTCAGGCGCCATGCGAAAATTTCACCAGTCAACAAATATTATAACTAATTGTACTAATATTCGCACTTAAACTTAGTTGTTTGATTCATTTGAAGTAAATTTTCATTGATCCATACCCTTTCCCTTCCACAAATTTTCTTAGCAACCAAACAGAATGAAAACTGAAAATCTAGTTAAAACAGAAACTTCTTACCAAAGTTGATAAATCCGAAATCAACTCTTTCCGCCCTGCCACAACAAATCCACACGAAGAATTAATCAAACACATCAATAATCAATCAAATCACAACATCCAAACCACGAGTCTACTAATGTAGATTGTCAGTAAAAATATCAATAGATTCAATCAATCATCAGTAACATTTCTATCCTCAGTGAATTTTCCATTTCCTTATCAACATAATTTGAATTTTTAACAACCACAAACAGAAAAGTGAATAAAGATTTTACCTACAGAAACGAAAAGTATGGGAGCCAAGACAGTTAAACAGAGCAAAGAGAGTAAGAAAATCCTCTGCCACCGACGAAATTTCTTCATTTTATATTTAATTAAAAAAATTAAATCCTCACTATTTTTAGGGTTTTATTGAATCGAAATCAATCATTCTCCAAAAAGCACATTTCATAGACTCATCAAATCAGCACAAATTCGATTCTTCAATAACGAGCAATGAAAAAAGTAGAAAGAAGAGCAAAGCTAGGGTTTCAGGCTTTCTTTTTATTGGTGCTGTGATTTTCACGGGGATATATATATAGAGAGAGGGGGGGTAGTTTTAAAGAGCTTGATGCTCCATGCCTGCCTCTCTGTGAGGGTGAGGGTGAGGGTTTCTTTTTTATTTTTAAAATATTTTTAACTATATTTTTTGGTCAATTTTGGAATTTGCCAGATAGAGTACATATTTATATACTTTCGGGGGTTGTGCTTTGAGATTCAAGACGCGAAAACGACGATGAGTGACAGGTAATGGTAGCCTAGGGTGGGGCATATGAAACTAATGACGAGGAGCAAGATCATTCGTCGTTGATCTCCAAGTGACAGTCTTTGGGTCCAATCAGATTCTTTTGGACCCCCGAGTTTTAAATCGTGGAAACATTTAAAAAATAAATAAAAGTAACTGATCTCAGCTTTCAGGTGTGAATCTGGCTTAAATTACCCGCACTAAGGGACACGGCAATGATTGCTCCGATGCAGTTAAAATCGAAATGTGCTACGTGGCAAGCAATGGACTGCCGATCTTTTGGGTGGGCTGATAATCTGTTAGTGTTGGGTTTTAGTCCAGGTTGCAATGATGTAGCAAACAAGTGCTGCAATTGTGACATTCTCCATTGATTTAGTGGCAAAGATCGGTTTCTTTCTATGGTATTGGGATCACAACACACGATGACCTCTTGATTAGCTTTAAATTATTCAGTTAGGTGAACCTGGTTTATAATTTATTTTATAAGTTGTTTTTAAATAATATTTTTTATTTTTTAAAATTTATTTTTGATATCAATATATCAAAATAATCTAAAATTATAAAAAAATTAATTTTAAACAAAAACAATTTAAGTTTTTACAAACTTTCTCTTGGACCATAAGAGGTACATGTCAAATTCATTCTCTAATGACATTTCAAGTTAGGTGAAATAGGTGCATAAAATCGGTCTTCTTTTTCTTCTACCAAGAAACATCTTTTCCTTTCCATAATTATGATGATTATTGGTTGTTACTTTGTTTATTTTAGAATTAATAATTTGCAAGTTTAGGATAATTTATTTTAAATTTTACTGATCTTGTAACTAAAAACTAATTTCAACTTTAGTTATTTCCCATTACCTTAATTATTTATTAATATTTAATATTTTTTTTAATCAGGGATTTACAGTTTTACTCGCAATGAAAGGTTGATTAAGCTTAGTTTTTTTTTTTAATTAAGAAAAAAAAGGAGAAGGATCCTTAATTTTTCCCACGTGATTTATACAATTCTCTTAATCATGATTTTTTTTCTCTTTATTCTTTAAAAAACTTAACTACAAATTTCCTCTCAATTTTTATTGTTTTATTTTAAAATATCAATGTACTTTATTTAATGTTTTATTATAGATTAAACGTGTATTGTTCTTTTTTCTTGCGATTATACGTCTAATATTGCTTGATAGGTGACTTTGTTACCGAAAATCATTATTTCCGTTTTTTTTTTTAAACATTATTGGCAGTATAAAAAAACACTAAATTTATCAAAAATAATAATAATAGTAAGACAAAGAATCAGAAGAAAAGATTGCATAATAAAATAAACTTGATTTTTTTGGATATGCCACACAAAGTAATAAATCTCACACAATATGAATACGGAGTTAATTATAACTTTAGTCCTCACTGTATAAAAAAGAATCAAGTAATTCCTTATTTGATGTTGGCTATCTTTAATTTAGTTTTTTTTTTCAATAATATCTTTTGCATTTATATTTCCCATTTAACCTAATTCTCCTTTCCTCGCTCACTTTTTTCAAGAAAAAAAATCAGAAAATTGAAATTGATAAAAGTACTAAAATATAGTTTCTAAGCTTATAAAGATTAATTAATTAGTTTTATTAAATCACAAAGACTAAAAGTCAGAGAAAAACTTTAATGGATTTGTTGGGCTTCTCCATGGCTGCTGATGGATTGGGTTGTTTTTGATAAAAATATTAAAAATATATTTTTTTTTACAGTATTGAAATCTCACTAATATATATAATTTATATTAATAAAAAAAATTATATTTTTTTAATGCAGGATAAAAAATATTTTTTATATAAATATTACTACTTAAAAAAAAGATAATATTTTTCTAATAAAAAATTAAAAAAATCTTTAAAAAATCTTTTAAATTTCATTATTTATAATATATATGAATTATGTATTAACTTTCTATTATAAAATATTAAAATTTTAAATATTTATTTTTAATTTTAATTTTTCTAAGTAGCTGGATGTAATAACTATGATTTTGGACGTTTAATAGCGCAGAAAACTATAAGAGAGTGTAGAAGTTTTTTCTGACGTAGAGAGTTGGGCATCCCTTTTACATGTGTCATTGAGTGTAAAAGACGATGGAGTATGACTTGGGTGGTGCTGCTAGTTTAGCTGGAAGAGATGCTCGAGAGTCTAATAATAATTATTTTTTAAAATGTTTTTTTATTTAAAAATATATTAAAATATATTTTTTATTTTTTTAAATTAGTTTTGATATCAACATATTAAAATGATATGAAAATATAAATATATATATATATATATATATAAAAAAAAAATTTAAGAAAAAAAAATGAAATTTCATGGAAGATGTAACTGTCACTTCTAACTTTCTATATAAGTAATCCATAAGGAAAAGAAATCTCGTGCCTTTTACTTGTAAAAAAACAACGTTTTCAAGGCCAGTAAACAGAGATAGCGTGGGAATTTTTAATGAATCGCGTGCCAAACCAGTCATGGTGAGGGGAAAAGCTGCAGTATAGCTGAAGGTAAAAATCGACTATGCACACTTCACCATCTGGGCCATACCCAAATGGGTTGGGTTGCCAGCAGTTTGGATATGCGTATTTTGGTTAGTGATGATCGCCCAATTCCTCGACCCAGCAGATAACAATGGCCTCTCTATCTCATATCCTCCAACATTCAGCCTTGTTGATGAATCCAAGGGAATAAAAACAGTTCTCAATAGGATAGGATCTCCAGAGGTTCACAGAATCCTTAAAACTTTGGAAACTGATAGGCGAGTTAAGTTTTAGATATTTTTTTGTTTTTTTTTAATTTCTTTTTTGTTATTCTTTTAATGTTTTTTTGAGCCCACTACTTGCTTTGGTTCATGATAATCACTGCAGTATAGGTTAGCTTGTGTGAGAGTACGATTGTAATTGTTTTATTTTAAAATAATTTTTGTTACTATTTGTTTATTTGAGATAAATTTTAAGATTTTTTTAAAAAAAATTTATTTTTCTTATCAGATTTAATTATTATTCTTTTAATTGTTATTTTTTTTATTTTAACATAATTTTTAGATTAATATTTTTTTTTTTGATTTCATACTTCAATATTAAATTGTTTAGAAATTGATCTTCTTAGTTGAACTAGATCTAGGATTCCACGGATTGGATTACTAGTTTAAGAGATTAGCTCAGAGTAAGCAGATTCGCTTAGGATTGCTTTTTTTTTTTTTCAAAGCATAGTAAAATAACCTGCTTATCCTTAAAAACAAAATTTCTTTAACTAGCATCCGAGAGTGTTTTTATTTATTTTGATAATGGTTTTTCTGTTATAATGGATTTGATTGAGAGGAAATTTAGTATTTTAATAAATATAAAATATAATTTAAAAACAAAAAATAGCTAGTGTGTGCAATGCACGTATCAATAAAAAAAATGGCTAGTGGCTAATTGTAAAAACCTTTATCATAAGAAATAAACTATATTTTTAAAAAATACAAGGACAAAAAACTTTCAAATAAGGATCAATTTGCAAATAAAAATAAAATATAGAGACTCAAGTATTTCAAAAAAAAAATCCAAAGACCAAAATAAAAATTTATATATAAAAAAGCCTTTATTACATTACAAAGAATATTAGTGACCAACATCAAATCTTTCCATTTCATTGTTTTTTTTTACATTACACAATTGATTACATTATATTTTTTTTTTATTAATGTGGGTGTTCCGGTCAGCTTATATTTACCTCGATTAATTTTACAGGCCCTGAAGTTAACGACCATGTAAACCTTCAGTAACTATAATATTTGTGGGACTCAAACTGGTAAGTTTTTAAAAAATAAACTTAGAATCTAATAGTTGAAGTATACCTCTCATAATTGCATAGTTTTGAAACCCGGACCGACCCGGGCCTGGGACCGGTCCGGGTCTAAGTAAAAACCCGCCGGGGAGATAGCCCGGCGAAATCCGATCGACCCGGCGGGTTGACCCGGGTAAACCCGGCTGAGACCCGGCTACCTTCTTTTTTTTTTTATCAAAACAAGTATCCTCTACCTCGCCTGAAAACAAGAAGACAACCCTCCTTCAACAGCTAGATATCTCCAATCTGTACTTCAATATCTCAACAAAAATCTTGCAAAAGTTTTCAAATATTCTCCAAAATCCTCCAGTAGAAACTTCTCATATATGATCAAAAGCTTCTCCCCACTGAACTAATTTGGAAAAATAAGAACTGAAGCCCTAGATTACGGGCCAAGCTGATGGGATCTAGTCACAGATGAGAAAAACAATAGATTTATTTCAATGCCAAAAGAAAGCAAAATCCAAAACAAGAAAGAAGAAAACAGTATCCCCTACCTCACCTGAAAACACACCTCTAGAATTTCAAATTCCTTAACCAAGTTCTCCTCGCTCGTAACTTTAAATTAACAAGACAAATTAATTTTCTCCTTATTATTTAAACAATCACTGCAGCACCCCTTTGAATCTTCCTTTGTTTCTCTTTCTTGTTCTTTTCTCTTCAGAAGTCAGATCCATCCCACAACCCTTACTCTCTTTCTCACATATCTCTTCTAAAACTCCTAAATTCTCACTAATTCTAGAGGATTTTGTTTCAAAGTTAAAGTTTTTTTGAGTTTTTGATGCTGGATTTTGAGAGATAGTGAAGAATTTGAAATGGGGGCTTAATGGTTGTTGACAAGAAGATAACTTTGAAGCAGAGAGTGACAAGGCAATAGATTTTACGGTCACTTAAAGTATTATAATTGTTTTTTTTTAGGTTGATCCGGGTCAACTCATCTGACCTGTGACCCGATCATTAAACCGGGTCGACCACCGAGTTGGGTTTCAAAACTATGCATAATTGCATTACATTTATTTTATATCATACGTGTCGTCACAATTTGAAGACTATGGTACCACTCCCGTAGCAGAGCATTAAATTCCTTCGGTTACACGTTCCATCATTTGTGATATGATTGCTCTTGTGTAGAAAAGAAAGTTGCTCAGGAGGTTGAACAACTTCGCTGCAAGGTATCTGTTTAGGTGTGAATAATTAAGCACATATATAACTGGCTATGCCTATTTTCTTTGAAAGTGATCAGGTAGACCCTAATACCCGAAATTAACTTGTTGAAATTTATTTTTGCTATTTATCCAAATTATGATTTATTTATTTTTCTTACATATAGTCGTCGTGGGAAATGCATTTCAGACAGCAACGCATCGCATCCAGACAGTTACTTGAAGTTAGCTGCTATCTGTATACAATGCTGATCAGAGCACAAGTTGTTGAGTTTTGCAGGATTATAAATCATAGTATGCTATACAAGTCCATTTTCTATCCCTGCAGGGCATAGATTTGCTGTTAGAAATTAAGCATTCAGTTCCCCAGATAGGATGAACTCGGATGCCTTCTTGTTGACAATGATCAGATGGCAGACCCTTCGTGTCAAGAAAGTTAGCTGGACCGTGATCTTTGCCAGTTAGTGGCTCTGGCGCTCCCAATCCATGCCTGGCATCTCTTTCATCCCACGGGCTTGTTACGTAGACAGGTGGCGCGTAGAACAAATTGACAGTGGTCTGCAGCACCATACTCCATAATTCACAGCTCAACATTTCTTCTTTTTATAAGGTCTCTTGCATATAAAATGCAGCAGATAGGGCCTCGGGGAGTCCTAGACTCCTTGCGTAGAGATGAAGAGAGTCTGCAGATATTATATATTCTAAACATAATCGATGGCTAAAAGTCAAATGTAGCTTAAATAGGCTGCTTTAAACAACAAAAAGCAAGATTGAAAAGCAATGAATTACCAATAAATCTGGAAATCAAAACCTAAACAGTATCAAGGAAAGAGATAAATAGAAAAGTTATAATCCCCCAAGAACAGCAATTTGGATCGGTTCTGTAGGTCTGGTAATTCGCAGAAGGGCTCGAAAATGAGTTTTCGGGGTGGATTTTGACCTTAAAACAGCTTCAGGTGGTTTTTCCGATCAACCACGTCGTGGATTTCCAAATAAGCTTTTCGAATTGATATGATTTGCATCGTCATTATCCATGAATTCATGATGTAGTTGTACCAAATCAATCATGCAACAGTAGCAGCAACATCAGAGCTCTGTAACTACTTGTCTGTCTCTACATACTCCTTGGTAGCTGCATTATTTTATTTTATTTAAAAAAAATTATATACAGACAGACAAATTGAAGGATATATATATTGAAAAAAAGGGGAATTAGGTTTTGTTAATGCGTGGAAAACATTAGATCAAGGGACCTCTTCTAATTAGCCATGGAATTTAGGAAGAAAGTGGGATTTATAATTCTGGCTGTACTGCCTTAAATCCAGGACATGCAATTCATTGCGGTGTATGATAGGCAGGTAGGGTTCAATTTATTATGTGTCGTACCACATTTGATATTAACAAGTTAGCAACAAATAATATCGCAGACTACAGGTACCGATTGATTAGGGTTCCATGAACTACGTTCTTGGACCTCTGTCACACTGACCCACTACTTGTAAACACGACACACATGCTAGCCACCTAAACAAATTGTATTGAGTTGATAAAACCTGGTCT
>Ga0307515_10012148_pt1 | contig 16240 bp, 18 predicted proteins | sample 17_EM_MG_FD_194513 | JGI IMG/M metagenome (GOLD analysis project Ga0307515, IMG submission 194513) | Populus trichocarpa ectomycorrhiza microbial communities from riparian zone in the Pacific Northwest, United States - 17_EM | ecosystem: Host-associated > Plants > Roots > Unclassified | place...
CTACGTCCTAAAAGACATGGTTAGATAGATAAGGGGCAAAGGGTTTTGCTAGCGTCTTAGAAAGATTATATAGGGAGCTGGTTCTCCTCTAGAGAAGAACTAGCAATTAGTCTCTGAATAGAAGTGGTTAGAAGTATTTATCCTTTAATACGTAAAACTTATTCTACCTTTAACTTACCTTTTATTTACCTTTAACTTACCTTCTAATTACCAGTGACACTGTTAATTAGATAATTATACGTTCCGGTTAGGCTAGCCTCTTATAATTCTAATTACTTACAATCCGTTAGGAACGTACGGCTATTAATTAACAATAACGAACTATACTCCTGTACCCCATAAAGCAACGCCCTTACCATAAGAGGCTTAAAGAGCCTCCCCAGAGGAGCGCATTCCCTCTTCCTATAAAGAAGCTACGGCTGGTCCGTCTAACCTTACGAGACCCTTAAAAACGATTACCGCTGGGGAGTTATTAGAGCGATCGTTATACGAGACCCTATAAAAAATAAAGGAGTTAGAGATACGATTAAGATAAGTATATTAAGACTACTAAGAATAATTGTAAGGATAATTAGGGGAAGTATAGACACCCTAGACACGAAGCGGACTCAAAGGGGTAACGCTATACTATGCTATAACGTTAGAAAAACCTAAATTCCGCATAAAGGAACCTAATAAGTACTATAGTAATAGTCTTCGGAACTGCAATTATTTTATCTAATAATGCGAAACCAAGTTTCGGCTAGATCCGAAACGTTACTCTAATAAGTATAATTAGACACTAATTACTTCTACCTTCCTGCGTGGCACCGTTAAGAGTTTATAGACACGCTATAAGAAGAAACTTACTATACCTTTTAAATTCAGCGAACTTAGGACCTAGTTAGTTAATTAGGTCTAAGATCCTACTAATTAAGGGATAGACTATAACTAGCGATACCATAACGCCAAACAGCGGGATAGTTAGACTGTGGTTTAGTTCGTAAACTATTTAGAAAAACTAGAAGATAATATACCCTACTTAGATCTATGGGATAACGCTATATAACTTTACTAGCTACTCGCTAAGCTATGGCCTAAGATTTAACAGGCTATATAAGAGAAGGGCGAAATTCCTACCTCTTAAGAAAAGCTTATCTCTAAAGCTACTTAGATTAAGAGTGCTAAAAGAGACTATCTAGGCAAGTGAAAGGAATAAGATGCTAATAATAAAGAGCGTAGGACTAGACCTAGCTTTAATAATAGGGGCAGATTCTAACCTAACCGCTCTACGAAAGGATAACGCGAGTAGGCCTTATAGCCCTAGAGCAACGCTGGTTAACCCTAAAATAATAATAGGCAGAGACCTAATCCGTAGGAGGAAAACCAGGAGACACGTACCTATTATAACTGTGGCAAGAAGGGCCACATAAGCCGCTTTTACTGGTAGAAGAAGTAAGAGTCGGCCTAATTAGGAAAAGAGACAGCCTAGTAGATTTTTACTCCCTTATACTAGGCCAGCAAGAGAAGGAGGAAGTAAACTGCCGTATAGTTATTCCTGTCTCCATTTAAGTTAATAACAAATAGGTAACGCAAGACTGCCTTATGGACAGCGGCGCGAGTATAGGGTTTATTTCTTAATTACTAGTGAAAGAATTAGATTTAGATCTTAGCGGCTTATAGGTGCGCATTATTTAAAGCATTAGAGGCCACCGGATTCTATACTATAGGGAATAGGCTTTTTCCGTGGCCAGCTAGGACCGCGATAGTCTATGGGATACGCAGGAGATGCGCTTCTATACCGCAGAAATTAAGGGGTATAACCTTATTTTGGGATACCTATAGCTTCGCTAAGTTAATCCGGACATTAATTGGCCTTTAGTCTTGTATTAATATTGGAAGTCTTAACCGCGTATTATAGTTAAAGATTAGGAGACTTTCTTAAACTATATATAAAAAGAAGGGTGGGTATATGCTATATATGCCACTCTTAATACTAAGAACGGGGATATAGGATATTTATTTTTGGATATCCGGCTATACGTAGTTAAGGAATTAGAGATTTTATAGGAATATATGGACTTAGAGGATATTTCTAGTAAAGAAGCTGCATAAACCTTACCTAACCCTATATTGGTTAAGTATAAGATAGATATAGGGGATAAATAACCTCCTTTTAGACCACTATATAACCTATTAGAAAATAAGCTAGCAGTACTGCGTTAATATATAGTGGATAATCTTTAGAGAGGATAGATTTGGCCCTCTATAAGCCCGGCAAGGGCACCGATTATATTTATACCCAAGAAGGACGGGACCCTTTGCCTTTATGTCGACTATTAGGCGCTAAATAAGATTACTATAAAGAATCGCTACCCATTACCCTTAATAGGGGAGCTTATTAATAGGCTGTTGGGCGTAAAAATATTCACGAAATTAGATCTAAAAGATGTATACTATTAAATCCGGATTAAAGCCGGTGATAAGTGGAAAACGGCGTTCTAAATACGGTACGGCCACTTTAAGTACCTAGTAATGCCATTTAGGCTTACTAACGCACTAGTGATATTTCAGGCCTATATTAATAAGGTATTATTAGGCCTGTTAGATATAATATGTGTGGTCTACCTTAATAATATTATAGTCTACTCTAATAACTACGAAGTATATACGCACTACGTGTAAATAGTACTAGAAAGACTGTAGGAATATAAGCTCTATATAAACCTAAAAAAGTGCATATTCTATGCTACTAGCATTAATTTTTTGGGCTTTATTGTTAGCGTTAATGAAGTGTTAATAGAGAAAAGTCGGGTAGACGCTATTAGGGAATGGCCCTACCCTACAACATTTAGAGAAGTATAGGTTTTCTTAGGCACGGCGAACTTCTACTAAACGTTTATTATTTACTACTTACAAGTAATGCTTCTAATTACCGATCTACTAAAAGGATCTAAGAATAGCAAGAAGTTAGGACCCTTTATATTTAGGGAAGCTGCTAAGTAGGCTATAGACTGGTTAAAGAATTTGTTTACGTCGGCGCCTATTCTAATATACTTCTGCTAGGAGCTATATATATACCTTAAAACGGATATATCCGGCTTTGCCCTAGGGGCAATTATATCTTAATTAAAAGACGGAAAATGGCATCCTGTGGCGTTTTAGTCTAGGAAGATAACCCCTATAGAACAGCGTTATATAACGCACAACTAGGAGTTACTTACGATAGTTACAGTAATAAAGCACTGGCGATATTATTATATAGAAAGTAATTACCCTATTAAAGTCCTTATAGACTATAACAACCTAGAATACTTTATAACTATAAAGGTATTAAGCGGTCAACAAGCTAGGTGGGCAGAGGCACTATTATAGTATAATTTTAAGATTACGTACCGCCTAGGAAAGATAAATCCTGCTAATAGGTTATTAAGACGTCTAGATTATAAGATAGGGAGGATTTAGGACAGTATAGGGGAAATAATCCCTATATTGCAAAATTTGCTTAGGAAGAAAGAAGACTCTTTTCCTAAAACTATAGAATTTCGTAGTAGGGTAAAGGTCCTGGCGATGCAGCTATAAAGTAATATAATTATAGAGCCGTAGGATATAGTTATAGACTAGGTTATAGACCAAGCAGATATTATAAAGTTAGCGTACCCTAGAATTAGTAAGAATTCTGCGGGATGTGCTAGAGGTATCGCGGCACCTTTGACTTAACGGCGCATTAGCTGTAAGTTTTCGGATCTAAGGGGGATAGGCGAGATACCTATCCGTAGTATGGCACACTGTATAACGGCAGAAGAATCTGCTAGCACTAATAGTTTAAAATATCTTATGCCACGCCTTAAGTCTATAATGGCGGCAGGCGAAATGGAAGTAAGTGATTTATATAAAACCTTTCCGGATCTTCTTCTTTAAGCTTAATAAAGGGACGCCTTCGCCTCTGGGGAGAGGTAGAAAGATATAGTGGAGACTAACTTAGCCGGAGTTATTAAGAAGCTATGGTAGTAAGACTAAAAGGGTCTGTTGCGCTTTAAGGGTGCTATATATGTCCCGAAGGACCAAGCGATTTAAGATGAAATTTTAAAGGTCTTCTATGATAACCCTTTTAGGGGTTACTATGGTGCTAATAGAACCCTTAAGGCCGTTTAAAGGAAATACTTTTAGGACGGAATATCTAAAGAGGTTAAGGACTATATATTAAGGTATAATACGTGCTAAAGAATATAGATATCTAGGTATCGCCTATACGGCGAGTTATTAGTGCTTCCTATTCCGTAGGGACCTATATTAGAATTAACAATGGATTTTATTATAGGCTTACCCCCTACTAAGATAAGAACTGGAGAGGTTGCTAATACTATCTTAGTAATCGTTAACAGGTATATAAAGTTTTTAAGATACTTTGCTATTATAATAATAATTATAGTAGCAGAACTAGCAGACCTGTTTTTGGAACGGTGGCTCTTGTTTGGTACGCTAAGGGGAATTATATCTAACAGAGGCATCGTATTTAATAGTGCATTTTGGTCTTTATTCTATCTCTTATTGAAAATACGGTGAAGGATAAGTATTGCCTTTTACCTATAAACAGACGGGTAAACAGAGCGTCTAAATGCGTTATTAGAACACTACCTCCGCTGCTATATTAATTATTAACAGGATAATTAGATATTGTGGTTAGCTCTAGTATAGCACGTATATAATATAAGCATTTATAGCAGTATAAAAATAACCCCTTATAAAGCATTGTTCGGGGTAAAAGCAAATAACCCCTAGAATGTTAAGGACATTGTTCCTAAAAGAGAGGCACTAGTGGCGTTTAAAAGAATTAAGTAAATAAGAATTCGTAAAAAGGAACTTGAAAAGCACTTACTAGACGCCTAAGCCGTGTAAAAAAGGTACTATAATAAAAAATATATGCCGAAAGAATTTGAGATAGGAGACGAAGTCTTACTATCTATAAAAAATATCCGAATAAAACGCATTAAGAAGAAGCTAGATTACCGGTGGCTTGGACCCTTTAAGATAGTTAAGAAAACTAAAGGAAACTAAGCCTATAAATTGGAATTACCGAAATCTTATCTAATATATTCTATATTTTATGTTTCCTTGCTAGAGCTATACTGAAGAAGAGATAGTGCGGAACCGCCCCCACCTAGCGAAATTAATAGGGAACTGGAATGGAATGTAGAAGATATTTTAGACTAAAGATGGCGCTAGAAGAAGTGCGAATTTTTAGTTTATTAGGAAGGATACTCTTAAGCGTATAATAGTTGGGAACCTAAGGAGTACCTTTAGCTGGGATATAACACCGTAATTAAAACCTTCCTAAGAACTAAAGGTAAAGACTTAGAAATGGTTCCGGATATGCTATAGGTAAAGCGATAGGGAAGACCCCGTAAATTAAAACTATAGGATTAAGTATAGGCATTAAGAACGGAAACGTTTTGCCATTATAACAGAGATCCTAAAATCCTATAAGAGGAAGCCTATAAGGATCCACAGGAGAACTATTAAGGATACTGTTTAAAGAAGACGCTGTATAAAAAGGAGCAGTAGCACTATAAAAAGTGGCCTTGGGGATTTAGAAAGATCCCCTAGGGATAAAAGGAGAGTATCCGGCCTAGTACCGGAGATACGTAGTAGAGTTAATAGTACGAAGAGGAGCAAAAGGACAGCCTATAAAGAATTAGAAATTTTAAGGAATTATAAGGCACCTATAAAAATACTACCCGTTTATTATATATGGGGATTATAGTAGTGTACTATATTTATATAAATTGTTACCAAAGCTTAGAATAAAGGCATCCCTAAAGTATAAAGTTAATTCCCAATAATAGGGCATCCTAGAGGCACCTAAGAGGCACTATATAAAGCTATTCTATAAGAAGAAGGAAAGAGCTAGGTAATAACTTAAATACTAGCAGCAGTAATAGGAGCCTCCTCTTTCATCTTAACGTTATTATTAACGGTATTATTAGCTCCTCTATCCCTAAAAATATTAGCACTTCTACTAATATTCTTCTTGGAATAACGGGTATAGGAAGAACTAGCACAGGCGGGAGACTAGTGAGGAGAACGTTTATCTTAACCTTTATTGCTATCCTTAGTATCCCTAGGTTCTAAATTAGCGTCCAAGTAGGGATTAGAGAGATGTTAGCTAAAGGAGTTAGTATAGTTCCTAAGTAAGTTACTAGAGAAACTTACCTGGCTAGAGTAGCCCGCGTAAGAGTACGAATGTTATTATTAATAAGGACGAGCTGTTTGTATATACGCTCCTAGATACTATATGTCCGAGAACGTTGCGTCTCTATAGCAGTAAAAACCCTTATAGAATTAAAGAGTCTGCGAGTAAGGGAAGACATCTTCTATCCCTACCTGTTACTATTAGGATATTGGCGGAAATCTTAGATGGCGCGTTAGAGCCTATAAGTCTTATACGTATGGATAGTAGGGATCTAGTATAATTAGCGAAATCTAGAATAGGACGGAATGGGAAATACTAGGACGTAGGTTTTTCTTCTGCTGCGACAATGGAAGCACTTAGATTTGTTTTTACTGGAGTAAGGCATCTTATAGACGTGGGAAGGATCCTATATAAGAGTATAAACGCAGCGACAATAGTATTTTAGGGAAACTACTGTAGGAGTAATAGACGCTGTCTAGGGCGTTACCGGGAGATTAATAATACTGCCGCCGGTCTGGGGACCATAAGCCATTATAAGAAAATACTCTAAGAAGTTAGTATTATTATAAGAAGATAAGGTGGGGATTCTATTGCTTATAGACGTGTTATAAGAAGAGAATAAAGCAGCTGTAAAAGAATAGCTGGAGATACGGAAGCTAAAAGTGGAGATATAAAGGAAACAGTCTGCTGAAAGATAAGACGAATGGTGTTATTAATAAAAAGACGCGTAAGAGGCGACAGCTTATAAACTGGAAGAAAATTAAAATAAAGACGTTATTATTAGAATCCATTTTAGGTAAATGGGGATAGTGGCTTGTGGACGCGTTGCATAGGATAACCTCTAGATTAACTTATAACAAACTCTTATAATAAGAAAGGTGAATCCCATCTAATTTTTATTATTATTATTTTAGTTCCATTATAAAGGTATTATAAGGAACTATGGTGGGAAAAGAGTAGAGGAACTAAGGATAAAGTAAGGTTCCACGCTAGTAAAGAACTAGCTATAAGCCGTATTATAGAGTACCTTTCTACTAAGAATTTCCCTAGTGGTTTTAGCTGGAACTCTATAAAAGCTTAGTAGAGGCGAAGTCTTAAAGGACCAAGACCCTTAAAGGGGAGGCAATTATAACGGAATTCCCTAGAAGGTATATATTAGATGAGATAGAAGGAGGTCTTATCTATGTTCTAAAAGGAGGTCTTATCTATATTCTAGAAGGAGGTCTTATCTATATTCCAGAAGGAGGTCTTATTTATATTCTATTTACGTCCTAGAAAACACGGTTAGACAGATAAGGGGTAAAGGGTTTTGCTAGCGTCTTAGAAAGATTATATAGGGAGCTAGTTCTCCTCTAGAGAAGAACTAGCAATTAGTCTCTAAATAGAAGTAGTTAGAAGCATTTGTCCTTTAATACGTGAAACTTATTTTACCTTTAACTTACCTTCTATTTACCTTTAACTTACCTTCTACTTACCGGTGACACTGTTAATTAGATAATTATACGTTCCGGTTAAGCTGGCCTCTTATACTTAAAGATATTTTAAATCTTTAAGGACAAAGATAAAGAGGAGGGAGATAGTATTACGGACGCTTTAAGTATAATATTACGACTACTAGGAGAGGAGTTAGAAGAAGCTAGTTGGTTAATATAAACATGGTCTAAAATAGAGCCGATAGAGCTATATAACGAGGAATAGTAACTAAGGTCACGTGACGTAATCTGTATAATCTGTAGGATCTATATAATCCGTAATAGAGTAGATAAAGTATACGTACATTACGTACAAGAAGGATTTCTTAGGAGTACGGTTATATATTTAAGGACCTTTAGTCCCTACCTAGATAGTTCCTTCCTTATAGTAATTCTTAGAAACAATTAGAGTTAATCTATTAGGCAACCACTCCACCAGTTATTACTACGTTGTTGACTTTAACTTACATCACCTACACACCTAGCCTAATAACGAGCCCATCGTAGTACTTGCTACAAGGTTCCGTTATAGATGGCCCGAGAAGATATATATAAGGCGGCCCGTGCACTATTACGTAACCTATCGCGTGCACATCGCCGAGCTCAAAGAGACTGCCTAAGTACCCCCCACCCTACCAACATATAGTAATTTAATGTAGGTAATAGGGTTATAACGGTCAGTATAGTTATAACAGTTTAGAATATTAAAATACTGCCGAATACTCCATTACAGGCAAAAAGGCAGCGGTGCCCTACCGTTATAACTATGGCGACCGTCATAACCCTATTACCTACGCTATCCCTTAACACGCTTGCGTCCTAAGATCAAGCGGTCCGTGCAGAACACCGAATCAAAACAACGCGTATAGCTTTATACAATTAATCTGATTGGGTAGTTCTTATCGATAACGGTAGGACGCAAACCAGCGTGTTAAGGGACAGATATCGCCAGCTTTGTATATCTGAGTACGGGCGCCGCTATCTAATTTAATTGGCTGGCCCTTATCGATAACCTGAGGACCGAATTGACGTTGCAAGGGAATTTCTGAACATATGAGACCATACCTTTGTAGGTTTAGTGCAGCCAAGATACCACCCACACAACCGAAACTCCGGATTAGCCGCCTGACGACTCTCTATCAAGTCCCGCAGGATGCTTTACTCAGGCTTCACTTCCTAGCCTGCAATCGCCTTCCAGAGAAGTATTAGATCAGTAAACGCTAGGCTACATTTCGTAAGATTCCTTTTTAAGCATCTTCGTTAGAAACATTTTATTAAGAAATATCGGTGTCAGTCGAAGTTCTGATGCAGGCCCGGAACAGTTACAGGCAGCAATCGCATCACCAACAGGAAGTCTCCTCTACAGGTGGACCGCGGGAGGTGGTATCGAAGAGAAGGCGGGTGATAGTTTCAAAGAGAATGATTAAGAAACTGAGGAGGCCAGTGGCGGTAGCCACAGCCCTTGGTCTGGGTGCTTTCGTGTTACCTATTGCGGGCGGATTACGGTTATATACGTTAATCTTGAGTTTGATAACATTCATTCTCTACGGTTACGACAAGGCACAGGCCTGCAATCATGGATGGCGAGTGAGTGAGAACACTCTTCACGTGTTCGAGTTTTTCGGAGGCTGGCCTGGAGCTCTTATTGGTCAGCATTTCTTCAAGCACAAAACGGCGAAGCTATCATATCAGATCACGTTCTGGCTCATCTTTGTAGTGCACCGGCTTTTGTGGTGGGCTATATTCAGGAGTGGCTCTTGAACCCCTAAAAATATATTCGAGAATACTTCGAATGCCTTATATTGATTCCAACGGGGTTGCGAAGGATTCTTTTGGCGCCGATCGCTGCGAACACAAATATGTTGGATAGGTCTTGTAATTTCCTGGGGCACATTTCTTTTGGTCAAAAGAATTCTACCTATGCGCCCTGTCTCTACTCAGCGCCCATGCAAATCCTAATCAACAGTGCATCCACAAGAGATCAGTCGACAGGGCCAAAGCTATAAGATCACAAAGAAACTGCATTCGTCAAGAATCGTAGGTCTTCAATCCCCTAAAGTGCACTGCGAAGGCATCTGTTCCAACACCCTATTCAATCTTACATGAAATATGACAATCATTCCAGAACCAAATCAGACTCAAAAAACCACAACATCCATTAGTCGTGGCGATCGTTTCCATTAGGGTTTCCGAGCGCCGCGTATCTCCAATTGTGTCAACGTTCAGTTTCGTCCTCAGCATTCCACTAGGAGTACGTCTTTACCCGCTCCCAGACCCTGCCTACCATTGGCGATTCTCGTTAGCGACCAGTGAAGTCTTTGGTGAGATCATCTCCAAGGTCACCAGTCTTTTCGCCAATAGGATTATTCAGTCCTCCACCAATGACGTTGCCAAGGCCTTTCTTCAAGTCCTTAACATCTTTCTGGTCAGAAGCTGGCATCTTGCCGATTTGGTCTGGATAGCTGTTAGGAAATTTGGAAGCTTGGATACATCGAGGCTATACTGGCCTTTGACGAGATAGGAAGCTTTGTTCTCCCCCATGGTCTTTAAGGCTTGCTTTTCCATCTTCCGCTTGAGCTCCGGAGGGATGCCGAAGAAGTAGATGGCAATGGAAATGGCGGCAACAATGCCAGCGAAGGCAGTGAGAACGGATGTAGTAGTTGGCATTTTGCGGAGGTTCAGGCAGTCATGCGATAGCAAAAAGGGAATAAAGATGAAGGCTTGAGAGTTTACGAACAGTAGGCTAGGAATTTTCCAATCGGTGTCTAGACGAGTTGGTATGATAGAGAAAGAAGAAATGATTGCCATGCATCGAGGATAAATATATTTTGTGCTTGAGCCATGACGTCTGTGAGGATGGTCGCTTCCTTGAAATGATCCCTTGCAGCTCATGGTCGTTTAACGCGGTCCAATTGCTTGGCTGCAAAGACGTTTTCTTGAACGCAGCGCGCACCCAGTCGTGCCGCCAAACTCGAATGCGCTCTCTTGATGCTTTGCGGCATGCCAATTTCAGATCTCGAAATGCTGAGCTCATCACCAGAGATGCGCGCAAGGTGTGCAACAAGCGTCTCACTCAGCCGCAGCTCAGCCGCAGTAGGAGGCTTGTACGCCGGGAAGGAGCGATGAGCCCCCCACTTGACTCAACCCATCGACCTCAGTCCTGCTTGCAGGCTATTTATATCTGAAGCTTCTGCGCAATAGGACTGCACTAGTCTTTACAACTTCCCTGCTCCATTCTCCTCCCAATATTACCGAGGCCATTAGTGATATTATACCCTACTCTAGCAATCAAAGTTGTCCTTCTTATCACCCCGCCTCCTCTGCAGCCTGATCTCGAAGGACAGCGCAGCATTAGGGCTCTGCTACTGAAACTTGTCCACAATGAGTCGTGAGTTTCTATTACCGACCCGATTGATGTCTGGATTTCTGACACTTCGTACCATATCAGTTACAAATATGCTCAACAAGCTGCACGGTCAGCCAGATAGCTACGACAAGAAGTTGGTCGCTCACGATTCCCCGATTATGACCAGTACGCTGAATATCAATATCGCAGATCAAAATATCAATTTGGGAAAACACTGGGGGCTGGAACCTATGGAATTGTTCGAGAAGCCAATTGTCCTGAGGGCAAGGTTGCCGTTAAGATAATCTTGAAGAAGAATGTCAAAGGCAACGAGCAGATGGTCTACGATGAGCTAGAGATGCTGCAGCGAATGAAGCACCCGCATATTGTCAAGTTCCATGACTGGTTTGAATCAAGGGTTAGTCTCTATACGGCATATCCCCGGTCTCACTAAAAGGCGCCGACAGGATAAATACTATATCGTCACTCAGCTTGCAACTGGCGGAGAACTGTTCGACAGGATTTGCGAGAAAGGAAAGTTCACAGAGAAGGACGCCGCTGAAACTATTCGACAGGTCCTGGATGCTGTCAACTACCTACATCACAACAACGTGGTGCATAGAGGTACAAATGTTCTGGCTGCGACAGTCTGAATGCACTGACTACTTGACAGACCTCAAACCCGAAAACCTCCTATACCTCACTCCCGACTCAAATTCCGCTCTTGTACTTGCTGACTTTGGTATCGCGAAGATGCTTGACTCCAAAAATGAGGTTCTGACGACTATGGCCGGCTCTTTTGGATACGCAGCTCCAGAGGTTATGCTGAAGAAGGGCCATGGCAAGCCTGTCGATATGTGGTCGATGGGTGTCATCACGTATACGCTTCTCTGCGGATACTCGCCGTTCCGATCTGAGAACTTATCCGACCTTATCGAGGAGTGCAAAAATGGCAGGGTCATCTTCCATGAGCGGTACTGGAAGGATGTCAGCAAGGATGCCAAAGAGTTCATCCTAGCACTCCTCCAGCCAGACCCCAATAAGAGACCATCCAGTGAGGTAATTCGCCTATCTCAGTAGCGTTTTCATTTTCTTCTAAGCTGACTTTTTATAGTCTGCCCTTAAACACGTCTGGCTTAGCGGCAAGACTGCTTCTGACCACAACTTGCTGCCGGAGATCCGCGCATATGTGGCAAAGGCACGTCTCAGACGCGGCATCGAGCTAGTAAAGCTTGCCAACCGTATTGAAGCACTCAAGATGCAAGAGGACGAAGAAGAAGACGTCCCCGGGGAAGCGGACATGCCCGCAAATGCTCGCGAGGCAGCAGGTGAGGCCCTTGTGGCACACAGTGTCGACCGGACTCTGGCTACACCAGAGAATATCAGTGCTCCTTCCCAGAAGGGCCGGTTGAGCAAACTTGCTAAGGGCGCAATCTTCAGAGAAGTGGTTCTTGCCAAAGTACGCGAGATGAAGGAGCAGGAAGCACAGAAGGAGTTCGAGAAAAGCGCCACTGGGCTTTCGAAGAAGGAGTGAGCTTTCAAAGAAAGGATTCTACACATGAGTGTGGGTGGAGGTTCACATGGTGTTTCATGCTCTATTCAGCTCTATTCGATTCTATTGTTATTGGATGAGGCGGTCCTCAGGTTGGAGCTAAGTTGGCCTCTGATTATTATTTTTGTTAGCGATGCCCTGTTGGAAGCCAATGCCAAAAGCAGGACCAATAGTTAGCTAGGTTCACCTGTATTTTTCATTTGGCGTCTCCTATCACGAGCCGTGGATGTTAGGCATTGTTGCTTTTGATGGTGTGCGGTGCATTTGCCCATCAGCCCAACCACCCGCACCGCCCCCCATCTCACAAATCAGACGCTTCGTGGAGAACAGGGGGGGAGCACGTGCGTACTGCTCCCTATTACCCCCTGAATTCTCTGCGAAGCGTCTGAGATCTTACGGTCGCAAAATCAACCACCAACCTTACTACACTACCAAATCACTGCCAAACCTTACTACCTATCAGACTACTGACTGGACTGGCGGAAAAAAATATATAAAAGGCTCTATGAGGGAGAATTTAAGGGGCTCGATGGCTAGAGAAGATATCTACAAGGTGGCCCGCGCACCCATCACGTGCACGTCACCGAACTCAAAGAGACTGCCCAAGTACCCCCCTACCAACATTGCCTTTCCTACGTCTAATTACTCCAAAATACTACAAGGTAAAAGCTCTTAAACTCCTCTATCTACTCCACGTGGTAGCTACATTGCAGCTATATCATATAAAAAGTTAAATATAGGTAGTCAGTTTAAAATCCACGAACATTGTGAGGTGATAAGCTCCGCACCACTTAGCCACACAAACCCGCAAAAGGTAAACGAGTGACTGGCTTGATGCCAGGCACGGCTGTGCGGAACAATACATATAGGCGAGGTGACTTCGTCACCTGACAAACATGCAGTTTAGAACCTGATTCGTTTTCTGTGACGATATATCTTATGCCTTAATATAACAGATATAGGGCTAATGTATATAGGGAGAAATAAATATTTAAAAGAACCCATATATTAACAACTAATATTATAACTATCGTGGTTGGGCCGTAGTTTATAAAAACGGATAAAATTTGATTTTTTAAAACATTCAGTTACTTCGCTGCAGAATTCAAGGGGGTATCCCTTAACACGTCAAGGTCCTCAGAGTAAGTGGTCCGTGCGAACACCGTTTTTAAAAAGACAACGCGTATATCTATATAGAATTCAATCATCAATTACACCGCCACCATGCTTTCCAATCGTACTAGAATTAATGTAGGTCTTGTTCAGAAGGCCTAATATAACCTTTGCCCAAATAAAATGGCGAAAACAGCTCCCCCCATACCCTAACCGTTGCCCGAATTCGAACCTCTATTAATAATTAGGACGACTATGACCCACCAAACCTTCTCTAACGTTAATATATACAACCCTTTCGAGTTATTCAGACCATTCTTTACGGATAAGATTATGGATAAGCTTATAGAGTGGACAAATAAGCACGCGGAGCTCTATCCGCTAGATAAGGAAGCAGAACACCTACGCGTATGGTAGCCAATATGCAGGCAGGGGCTCTACGCGTACTTCGGAGTGCTTATTCAGATATGGATTACTATAGAGCCGGCCATCAAAGACTACTGGAAGGATTTAAACACACATGGCAGCCTCATATTCCTGAGTACAGGCACCAAATTTAGCTGATCTGATTGGTTGATCCTTATCGATAACCTGAGGACCCGAATTGACGTGTTAAGGGATAGGGAACGGTGCGCACGTGCTTTCCCCATTTTTCCATGAAGCGTCTGATTTATGAGATTAACTGCTCCCGCGATCCCACCATTTTTCACTGTTGTGGTCACAGCCATCCGACACGTGATTTCTTGGACGCACAGACCAATCTAGTGCCGTACAAACGCCAGGGTCGAATGCGCAGGTTTGAAGTTGAGGCTCAATAGAAGCCGTTGCGCATCGCTGCAATTCGACCACCACATCTATCTTTCCGGAATCCCCTTATTTCTAGCTTGTCTAGTCCATGCGACCGTGTTCGCGACGAGATGGAGCGTGACGCCAAGCGGAAGGCGCCCGGTGCTGCGTCGCCAGAGAACGAGGGTCGCGCATCCAAGAGACTCAAGTTGCCGGTAAGTGCTATCAAATGCGCCCGTCGTGGTATTGTCGGTGGCGCATAGAAGACGGAGGCTTGATTGGGGTTGGGATTGGGCAAGATGCTCCTTGTCGAAAGAGCGCGACGCTTAGGTTCGACGAGCAACAGCATCTTTACCTGCGCCGCCCCTCTGCAACCTTTCGAAAACACCGTCGACAACTCCACTTACTTCCAGCACGCTGGAACTGCTAGATGCGCTTTGACAGCATGACTGACACGATGCATTTTGGCTGTCTAGGGCGACGCCGAACCTACCATCGAAACCGTGGAAAGTACGACAGCCGTGGGCTTGAAGTTCGTCGAGTCTTTGAAGGCAGCCCGGGACAAGACGTAAGTGACCTCTACAGCCATCTGTCGCATCTGACTTGCGCGAGTTCCGTCGCAATCTGCCTTTCTAGCCTTTCTCACAGCGCTGATTATCTCTTGCAGAGGCCGCCATATCGCTACTCACTTCCTCACTCTCCCAGACAAGGTAAGTCTCAAGGGACTCCTTCATCTGACACTGAGACTAACGTGAATTACTACTGCAGAATGAAATACCTGAATATTATCGAGAGATCCTCCTACCTATCGCAATTGATACCATCGAGGTACGCATATCATCCCCCCTTCAGCAATCCAGATACCTACACAATGAATATATTTCAATGTGCCCAATATTGAGCTGGAATAAAAACTTGCTTCCATGGCGCTAAATGACCCTTTCCCTCATACGTGATAAGAATACATGAAATATCATCCTACGATATCGAATTAGCAAATGCTAACACTTTGGGCTTATCTAGGCAAAGCTTAATCGCGGGGAGTACTCAACACTTGCTAGTGTTGAAAGCGACGTAAAACGACTGGTCAACAACGCGAAATCTTTTAACGACAAGAAATCGCTCATTTATGAAGACGCGGAACGAATTCGAAAGACAGCCTCCAACTTCATGGTCAAGCACAATCCCGCATATAGGGACCCATCATACGTTGCTGTTGCAACTCCTATACCAGGCGAAGGGTTGAATGGCACCTCTGGTGCTGTTCAAAAGCCAAGTGGTGCCATCCAGGAGAGTGGTGACAGACCGCGCCGAGCGGCTGCAGCAGCGGCTACTCAACAACCCGTTCAGCCTACGCCAAAACTTAGTAGATCAGTTGGACGTCAATCTGCTGCTTCGGACCAGGCGGATGATGATCCAGACTTCACTGGCAAGACCTTCCAGCAGGCTCAGGATCAGATTGTAAGGGGAATGATGACCTACACAGAAGAAGGGTAAGCAGACTTCATAATTCGGAGATGCTCCAAAGCTAATTTCGTGTAGGAGCAGCTTGCAGATATTCCAACCTTTCGTCAATCTTCCCCCTCGAGGACTAAAAGACTACTATCAACTCATCAAGAATCCGATATCTCTAACAGGCGTGCAGAAGAAGGTTAGGGGTGTACAGGGAAGGAACCCACCTACAGGTATCACTGAACTGAAAAGCTGGTCAGCTTTTGAAGAGGAAGTTAGCTGGATCTGGCGCAACGCACGCGAGTATAACGAGGACGGAAGTGACATTTATATCTTGGCGGGAGAAT
>Ga0307515_10012149_pt1 | contig 16238 bp, 5 predicted proteins | sample 17_EM_MG_FD_194513 | JGI IMG/M metagenome (GOLD analysis project Ga0307515, IMG submission 194513) | Populus trichocarpa ectomycorrhiza microbial communities from riparian zone in the Pacific Northwest, United States - 17_EM | ecosystem: Host-associated > Plants > Roots > Unclassified | place...
TTGCCTAATAGATTAACTCCAATTATATTCTAAGAATTACTATAAGGAAGGAACTATCTAGGTAGGGACTAAGGGTCCTTAAATACACAACCGTACTCCTATAAAATCCTTCTTATATATAATATATGTATACTCTATCTACTCTATTATAGATTACTCGGATCCTATAGATTATATAAATCACATTATATAACCTTAGTTACTATTCCTCGTTATATAGTTCTACTAGATCTATCCTAGATTGTACTCTTATTAACTAACTAGCTTCTTCTAACTCCTCTTCTAGTAGTTATAATATTATACTTAAAGCGTCCGTAACACCATCTCCCTCCTCTTTATCTTCGTCCTTAAAGATTCTTAATATCTCTAAGTTATTTACTAGAGGTATAATATCCGTCTAATTAATTTGGTTAATATTGTTACTTATTATACCTAAAGCAATTTCTTCTTCTTTAACTGCTCGTCGCATTTATACTATAGCTGCGATATTATCTCTTAGTAAGATTATACCGTCTTCGTATTCTTATTATTTGAAAGAGGGGCTGGTTTATATTATATTAGTAAACCTATTTTCGCAACAACCGTTCTCTTACTTAAAGTGCACTAAAGTAAATATTTATTCGTCCTGTGATATTCGCTCTATCTTTAATACTAAATATATACAACCTATTACTTTTAATAGTTGTCTAGTTTCCTAATTAATTTGTCTTAGGGTTTTATATTTAATCTGCTGCTATACGGCTAAATAATAAACTATCTATTACTCTGGCGGAGTTACGCCATTTTTATAATGCTAAATAAGAGGCTGCTAAAGCTTAGCAATAGGCCCTTAAGTCTTGTCTTACGGCGTCCGCTTAGTTAATCCATCTTAAGAAGGTACGCAAGAAGGTCTATTTTAAGGAGTAGAAACTTATAGAATAGAGTTTATAGGAACTTAGTAATAAAAAAACAGATTCTCTTCTAATAGAGAAGGAAATAAATCTAAGTAATTCAGCAACTGCTCTTCTTAGGTCCCCCTTAGGTAACTTATTTTTTAGTAATCCTTTTTTATTAATGCTGCCTAACCTAATCTCTTTTAATACTCCTATACCTTTCTTATAGCATTCTTTAAATTCTCTAGTAGCTCCTAAGTAGTCTTATTATAGCCTATTTACTTAACCTCGTACTATATTTTATTATTAATGTCCTTATAGCTAACAATCTTTAAAACTTGCTATTTGTCTTCTTCTTATCCTCTATATATATCTACTTTATAAACTAGTGGCTTAATATTCCTATATACTAGCTCTAGCATTATAATATACTATATAGAGTAGATCTTTATTCTAGCTAGTAAGTTTAACTTAAACGTAACTAGTGAAATTTTTTATGTAATTTTAAAAGGTCCTAGTCTAACGTAGTCTAACTTCTTACTTAGTCGTCAACTCTTAAAATTTTTGTATAGTAGCTATACTTTATCTCCCTCCTTAAGATCTAGTCCCTTAGATCTCTTAGTATTATAGTACCTTTTTATTCTTTCTTATACCTTCTTTACTAATTCCATAAGGTCTATATAAAGATTTATTAACGTCTTTATTCTTTCTTTAGCTATACTACTTATTTTCTTTACTTACCGTAATAACAACGATGTTCTTAGCTTATATCTATAATTTACCTTAAATAGTAATATGCCTGTCGGTATCACCTAGGGGGGTACTATAATTGCAATATAAGGTAACTGGTTCTTAATTCATTCGCGTTCTTTCGCAGAGGATTGTAAGGATTGCGGTGCCTAAATAGGGGGCTAATAAGTCACCGTAAGGATGACTAATCAGAGATATAACTACGTAACCTCTACTTATATAGACACTGGCGACATTTATAAAGAGGAAAGAAGGTAAGAAAGTATAAAGGAGAAGTATATAGGTTAATAGGTGCTTAGGGCAGTAATCGCGAATGTCTCGGGTATTGCGAATATTACGGATATTGCAGACATTATGGATATCGTTATGGATATTGTGGATATTGCTACAGATATTACGAATATTACTATGGATATTACGGATATTGCGGATATCGTGAACATTCGGATATTGCGGTGGAGACAGGTAGGCGCGTATAAGGTGTTACTAAGGTATCCTATAATAGAGCGTAGTTAAAGTTAGAACTAAAGGTATAGCGGCTTTAGAAGGTATAAAAGTCGTTACAGACTATAGGGGAAGCAGGTAGAAGGGCTAAGTCTTATCCGTTGTTGTTAAAATAACAGTTAAGGAAGTCGATATTAACGGTAAGGTCAAGAGGGTTATTATTGTAAAAGTAGGTGGCGCTCTTGCCCTTATTATTGCTACTCCTATTACTATTATTACCGCGCCTTGCTATACTAGGTTCCGTACCACTAGGTTCTATACTACTAGTAAGGCCGTAAATAAAGGCATTATTATTTATAGACGTAACTATATTCTTAGCAGTTTCAATTAGTATTGGCCCATTTAAAGTTATAAAGTGCTTAACACCATAGTTATTATAGAAGAAATTGCCGCTAGTAGTAGTTGGAGTTAATATATTAAGTGCCATGGCCGTTATATCCTTATTAAAATTGTCATTAATATCATTATCCGCAAGGTATTAGTAGACACATCTTTTAAATCCTTCTCTTACTTCGTTACGTTCTTCTTTAGTGTACTTAGTTAACTAATAGTCTCCTTTCTTACATATAAAGCACGTCCTAGCGTTATTACTATAACGATTATTTAATGAACTTAGTCGAGACGTCGGTTGGTAGTAGCAATGGTTAGTAAAAAATACGTCCGTAAGCTGTAAAAACACATTAGTAGGTTGTCCTATAGTACTATTAATCTTCTTATAAGTAACGATTAATAATTATAGGCTATTTATAAGGCTAGTAAGTATAGTAGGTGGGTTTAAGTAAGCTACCTAGTAAGCAGCGACGTCTTAATAAGCGATAATAAGCTTATTATATAGGAAATCGTTATTACGGAGGTTAGCGTTAAGACCATACTGTAGATAACGGAGGTTGTTAAGCAGTAGCTGTAGATAGTCCCCTATAGACTTGCTTTCATTTTTTATTATTACTATCTTAAGAGTAATAGCATTCTACTTTATTAGAACTCCACGCTTATATTCTAGTCCTTTAAAATAGTTACGTACGGCATTATAGATGCTATTAAAGGTAGTATAGGTTACCTTATTCTTATAGTAAAAGTTAAGAGTAATACCACGTAGCATTATTAGAAAACCTTTAATCTTTGCCTTTTATAATATACCAACTCTATTACAAAGGTCGTTGAAGATCGTGAGCTTGCGGTTAAAGTTGTTATCCTCTCCGCTGTATTTGCTTTCCTCCGTGTATATCTTTACTAGGGTTACTAAGTCTTTACCGTAGTTAACGGCGGCTGTTACTTTTGTAGAAGCTATAACGTTTATAGGGGGAGCCGTGACATCCGTAGAGGGAGCCGTGACGTTTATAGGGGGAGCTGTGATGTCCGTAAAGGGAGCTGTGACGTTTATAGGGGGAGCCATAACGTCCGTAGGCGAGGAAAGCTCGGCTATAGGAAGGTTATTTAAGACAGCTAGGGTTAGGGTAGGTAACATTAAGGGGGTTAATAAACGTAATTTAAGACGGCGGTTAATAATATACAAATTAAAGGGTCCTTTATTATTAATATATAGCTTAATTTCTTTATCTAACTATTCCGTAGGGTTGTCCTTATAGGCGACGTTGTACAGTGCTTATAGTACTAATTTGCTTTTCTTATTAAAAACCTATACCCCATTACGTTGGAGTAGTTATTTAAGTCCCTTAAGTATAAGCCTATTAGCATCTTTAAATGTCTATACCTTAAAATTGTTAAAGTCCTCTTAATATAATTCCTATAAGCTTTTATCTTTAAAGTCCTATTTAATATACTTATTAATTTTAAAGTTAATATAGTTAGTAATATCTTCTGCGGTGGTCTCGCTGGTTAGGGTAATCCCATTAGCCTAGTTTAGATATTAGATTCCTGTGTCGGATATAATTAACTAGCGTAGGTCGTAGTATAGGGTCGTAGTGTAGGGTCGTGGTGTAGGGTCGTGGTGTAGGGTCGTGGTGTAGGTCGTAGTGTAGGTAGGGGTGCTGCTGACGCTGCTGGGTGTACTAGCGCTTAGTAAAAAGGTCGTACTGGGTATTAATTTATATAGTAGACGCGAACCGAACAAAGCCTTAGTAGGAGTCGGTTCTTTAAGTTCCCAGAGCCTATACCAGAAGGATTCTTCTTAATAAACGCGACGTAATTAACGGGCCTTGGTAGGAGCAATCACGTATTATCTCTCTTTATAATAACATCTGGCTGATCTATAATATCTACTAATTAGTGTCGGTATCATCTAGGGGGGTACTGCAATTGCAATATAAGGTAACTGGTTTTTAATTCATTCGCGTTCTTTCGCAGAGAATTATAAGGATCGCGGTGCCTAAATAGGGGGCTAATAAGTCACCGTAAGGATGACTAATTAAAGACATAACTACGTAACCTCTACTCGTATAGACAATGCCTATCCCTTTTTAAGGTATTATATTATATACGAACTATATAACTAGTAATAGCGATACCTAATTATTCTATACGTAATTAATATAGTGCCTTAGATACTACTTTAGTATCTAATTTAATCTTTCTATTTAGCCGTCTGTCTGCAGATAATATATAGTAAAAGTTACTACTCTAACTCCTTATTCCGCTAAGAATACCTCCTAAAATACTACTATAAATCTTAGATCTCTATCTAATATAATCTTACTTAGTGCTCTATATCTTATAAATACTTCTTTAATATAGATTCTAGCAATATCTTCTACTAAGATTTCTTCCATATATGCTATAAAGTATCCCTACTTTATAAGCCTATCTACTATTACTAAGATTATATTATAATCCTATCCAGTAATAGGGTCTTTTAACCTTAGTAATTTAATAATAAAGTCCTATAATATAACTTCCTATAGTCTCTTTAGTATTTTAATAGGTTATAGCCCTCTATATAGCTTATGCCTTATTAGTTTATTCCTTTAGCAATTTAAATATTCTTTTATAACCTTCCTAGCTATTCTTTAGATTCTATTAATAATATACTCCTCTTAGAGTCTTAACACTAAGCCTATAGCTCTATTATATCCTTAAGTTAATCCCTTATAAAATTCTTCTATAAATTGCTCTGCTATGCTTCTTAGGATATACTTTACTTTTTAATTTTTATATATATCCATCTACGGATTTTCTAGCTATGCTTTTAAAATTCTTTATACCTAAAAGCTCTTTAGTAACTTATAAATCTTTTCTAGTTCTTCTTAGGTTATTATAATCTTTAGATAATTATACCTAATTAGTCTATCTATGTCTTTTCGCAGTAAAGCCCCTAATGGCTTTTCTTTGTTTTATAGTTTAGCCTTTTAACTTAGAGTATCTGCTTATATATTATCTGTGCCTTTAGTATACTAAATTTTAAAATAGTATTCTGTAAGTATCTCTACCCATCTAACCTATCTTTAGTTAAGTTCCTTTATTATTAGGAATCCTATTAGGTTTTTATAATCCATCTTAACTATAAATAGTTTTTTTATACCTTATAAGAACGCTCTTTATTTCTTTAATGCTATAACTATACCTAATAACTCCTTATTATAGATGTTATAGTTTAACTTTAGTAGTATTATCTTTTAACTATAGTATACTACTAGGTGCCATTAATTTTAATATTTCTATATAAAATACGCCCCTAGTATATAGTCTAATGTATCTATTTCTATAACTATCTCTAGTCTTAATTAATAGATTTTAAGAACTAGCTCCTAGGTAAATATCTCCTTAATTTTTTTAAATAATTCTTACTACTCCTTTCTCTATACCCATAGTTCTTCTTTCTTTATTAGTTATATAAGCGGCTTAATATCCTTTAACTACTGCGCTATAAACCTTCTATAGTAATTATAAAACCCTAGGAATAATCTTAACTATATAACGTTCTCTAGTTCTTACTAATTTACTATAGCCTTAATCTTTTTTAGATTTATACTAAGTTAGCCTAGTTTAATAATAAATCTAACAAAATTGGTCTTCCTAGTAAAGAACTCGCATTTTTTAATTACTACTAGTATCTATTCTTCTTATAGTCTCTTTAAGACCTATTTAACGTGTTCTTTATACTCTTCCTTAGTTATTAAGTAGATAATAATATTATTAAGGTATACTATAACAAATTCATCTAAGTGTTCTCCTAATATATTATTAATACGCTTTTAGAACGTTGCTAATGCGTTTATAAGCCCGAATTGTATAACTAATAGTTTATATAGTCCTTTCTTTAACCTAAAGGCTGCCTTTTATTTATCGCCCTCCTTAATCCGGATCTAATGGTACGCCTATCTTAGATTTATCTTTATAAAGATTTATACATTACCTATCCTATTTTAGATTTCGCTAATTAAGGGTAAAGGATACCTATCCTTTCTAGTAATATTATTTAACTATCTGTAATTAATGCATAGCCTTAGCTTACCATTTTTCTTTAGTATAAACAGTTTATAAATTTTCCTAGACAAACTCTTTTAATGCTCTACCTTCTTCTTTAGTAAGCTTATAGATTAAAAAAAACCTTAGACTTATTCCTAGTTCTAATTCTATTTTATAGTTCTATGCTATATACTTTAATAGCTTCTTACTTTCTAGTAACTATAGTTTCTTACCGTACTTATAGTATCTCTTTAGTATATAACTTAGTCCCTTTTCCGTTTCTTTATAGGTTACTCCTACTTAGTACTATACTAACTTAGCTTATTATCGCATTTTACGGCGTTAAGTATCTCTAATATCGACCTAACCTATAATCTAATTAATTTTTAGATTATATTCCTATAACTAAGGCATACCTAATACTGCCTTATCCTATCCTAATGGTAGAATATTAAAAGATATCTTAATCTATCTCCTTTTAATAGTTATTTAAATAGGTCCTATTTTAAGATTAAGAATCCCTCCTTTATAGGTTATTAGATCTCCTAAAATTGTAACTAATAGGTAAGGTTACTCCTTTTATCTATATAGTAAACCTATTCTTTTAACTACTGCTAGTAAGATATAGTTCTGGGTTGCTCCACTATCTATTAGCGCCTTAAACTGCTAATCTTACTATTTAACTTATAAATTTAGGTGTTGTCCTTAAATTCCTTTAAGGGTCTAAGGCTTTACTACTAGCTCCCTTTAGTCCTATAGGCCTCCACTTTTCCTAACTATTAGCTGCTTAATCCTACTATACTTAACTTGTTCTTCGGCTAATACCTAGTTTACTTTTTATCTTTAATATACTATAAACACGTATTCTCTAGGCATTCCTACCACTATTATCTATCTAAGCATTCTTCTATAAGGAATCTTTCTAGTTAAAGTATTAAGTCGCCTAACTCCTAAACTTCCGCTAGATGCTAGCTATATATATACTTAGTATTCCTATATTACTACTTATCTATTATCTAATATATCCTTATAAAGTATTTCCAATTCTTTTCCTTTAGATTTTTATACATTTTATATATATTATCTATATATGCAATCTATAATAGCGTATAGTATATTAGGTGCTTTAGGTTAACTCTTAGCTCGTCTTTATCCTTAAGTTTAAACCTTTATCGTGCTGATCTAAACGTTATAACTTTATTTACAGGTACTAAGATACGTCTCTCGCTTCTCTAGTCCTCTAATTATTCCTCTAGATCCTTTAACGTTATAATTAAGGCTCCTTTAATGTAATTTATAGCCTTTTCCGTAATTAGGTAGTCTTAGATAACTTTTTCGTCTAACTATATATAGAAATCTTCCTACTTATTATTATGCCTCTGTCTATACTACTTTTAGTATAGCTGCTAGAGTATATACAGCTTATCCGTAAGAAAGTATCTTCTTATTACTGCATTATAATAGCCCTTTATATGTTATTCTTTAAACCTAGTAAAGATCCCTAGATCCTTCTCGTTTTCCAGTTTAGTAAGCCACTTAGCTCTTAATATGCCTGCCCTAAGCCTATTAGTAATTCTATGTACTAGCGCTCTATCCTTTATACATCCTACTATACTAAATCTCTTATCTAGTTTCTATTCTTGCTATACAATAATTCTTTGTCTAAACTCTTCTATAGTTTCCTTTAGTTTATACCTTACGCTCTAATCCTTAAAGTTCTCTTACTTCTTAATTTTAATATTAACTTTTTAATCTTTAGTCTAAACACTATGTTTTACTAGTAAGTCCTTTAGGTTTATATTTCTGTCTCTTAGTCTAGTTGCTATTTATATTATAGATTCTCTAATCTATAAGAAAACTCCTTACTTCTTATCTATAGGTATCCTAATTTATTCTCTAAATTCTTAGCCCCTTAAATTCTTTAATCCTAAGCTTGCTTCTAACTTAAGCCTAGCTCCAGCCTTAGTCTAACTAGGCTTACTTAGTGTTCTTATCTCGTCTTAAGAGTCTTAAATCTCACTTATCTCGTCTTAAGAGTCTTATACCTATAGGAAACTTCGTCCTAAGCTTATTTATATATCTTTAAACTAAGCTATTGCTCTACTCTATTAGTTATCGTCTATTGTAGGTCCTTAAGCTTACCTTATCTTATTTTGAGAATCTTAGTCGTCTCTTATCTTATCTTAAAAATCTTAATCTTTTGGCCTTTTGCCTTTATTAAGTGCCGAAGTGGCTTACTATTCTACTTTTCTTGCGTCTTATAAAGTAATAGATATTATATCTAGTGGGGTCTTAATCCCTACTAATGTTTCCTATTCTATAGTGGAATTATCCTCTACCTCTAGTATAATATCTCTAATGGCTACGCGTTCCTAGTAAACCGCTTATATTACTTTATTATTATAAAATATTTTACCTATATTAAATTTATTATCTTTAATATCTAATCTGCGAACTAGTTCGTTAGTTTCTTTGCACTCTATTAAGTGTAGCTCCTATAGCTAATAGCTTGCGCCGTACTTAGCGTCCTTATGAATTTAGTATGCGTTGTTATAACAAAACGCGAAACTTCTAATTAAATACTCTTTTATTCCTTATAGTATATTATCGTTCCTTTATACATATATATTATCTACTAGTCTTATACCTTTTACTATATAGTAACTCTGCCTACTTTTATAGTCTCTAATATAATAACCCTGTTTCCTATAATTTATATAAGCTCCCTTTTTAAACTATTTTTCTTATTATAAAGTCCGCCTAAACGTCTTCTGCTACTAAGATCCCTAGTTTAGCCTTTACTCTTTAGTCCTATAATTACTAGATCCTTAACCTCTAGGTTTTTATAGTTTTTTGCTCTATCTTATATAGGCTTCTTTAGTACCACTTATGTAACGGAACCTTATAGCAAGTACTACGGTAGGCTCGTTATTGGGCTAGGTGTGTAGGTATTGCAAGTAAGTCAACAACGTAATAACAACTGGTAGAATGGTTGCCCAATAGATTAACTCTAATTGTATTCTGAGAATCACTACAAGGAAAGAACTATCTAGAGTAGGGACTGTGGTCCTTTAAATACACAACCATACTCCTAGGAAACCCTCCTTATACGTAAGGTACGCATTATACGTAAGGTACGTGAGTTCCCTTTGTTCCTCTCGTCCCTTACGTAGCACATTATATAACTTACTTACCGTTCCTCGTTATATGGTTCCACTGGCTCCATATTGGACCGTACTTATATTAACCAACTAGCTTCTTCCAACTCCCTTCCTAGTAGTCATAACATCGTACTTAAAGCGTCCGTAATACCATCTCCCTCCTTCCTATCTTTATCCTTGAAGATTCTAAGTATCTCTAAGTTGTTTACTAGAGGTATAATATCCGTCTAATTAATTTGGTTAATATTATTGCTTATTATACCTAAAGCATCTTCTTCTTTATATATGCAACGTTGTGTACGCACTATTGCTGCTATACTGTCGCTAGGTAAAGTAATACCGTCTTTATATTCTCGTTGTGCGAAAGAGGGGTTGGTCTATATTGCGTTAGCAAGTCCTTCGTCTCGGCAGCCTTTCTTTTACTTAGAGTGCACCAAAGCAAATATTCGTTTGTCCTGTGATGTTCGCTCTTCTACTAACGCTAAATATGCGCGTCTTATAACTCTTAATAGTCTTTAAGTTCCCTAAGTAATTTGTTATAGGGTCTCGTGTTTAATCCGCTGCTACTCGTCTTAATAGTGAGCTAACTTAAGCCCTTGCTAAGTTAAAACATTCTTAGGATTTAGAGCAGAAGGCTCTAGAGGCCCGTATTACAGCGTCTGCTTATCTCCTTCGTTTTAAGAAAGTTTATAAGAAGGTTCATTCTAAGGAGTGGAAACTTATAGAATAAGGTTTACTAGAACTTGGCGATAAAAAAATGGATTCTCTTTAATTAGCGAAGGAAATAACTTTAAGTAGTTCGGCAGTTGCTTCTCCTAGGTCCCCCTTAGGTAACTTATTCTTTAGCGATCTTTCCCTATTAATATTGCCTGACCTATTCTCTTCTGATACTCCTATACCTTTCCTATAGTATTCTTTAAATTTTCTAGTAGTTTCCAGGTAGTCTTATTATAGCCTATCTACTTAACCTTATACTATGTTTTATCGTTAACGTTCTTATAACTAACGATCTTTAAAACTTGCCATTTGTCTTCTTCTTATCCTCTATACGTGTCTGCTTTATAAACTAGTGGTTTAATATTCCTGTGTGCTAGCTCTAGTATTATAATGTATTATATAGGGTAGATTTTCATCTTAGCTAGTAGGTTTAACTTAAATGTAACCAGTAAAATTCTTTACGTGATTTTAAAAGGTCCTAGTCTAACGTGGTCTAACTTCTTATTTAGTTATTAACTCTTAAAAATTTTGTATAGTAGCTATACTTTATCTCCCTCTTTAAGATCTGGTCCCTTAGATCTCTTAGCGTCGTAGTATTTCTTTATTCTTTACTATACTACTTTAGCTGTTTCCATAAGGTTCTTATAAAGATTTATTAATATCTCCATCCTTTACTTAGCTGTACTACTTATCCTCTTTACTTAATGTGGCAATAATAATGTTCTTAGCTTATATCTATAATTCGCCTTAAATAGTAATATACCCATTCCTTCTTATGGTGTTATATTATATATAAACTATATAACTAGTAATAATAATACCCAATTATTCTATGCATAATTAATATAGTGCCTTAGATACTGCTCTAGTGTCTAATTTAATCTTTCCATTTAACCGTCTGTCTGCGGATAATATGCGGTAGCAGTTACTACTTAAACTCCTTACTCCGCCAAGAATACCTCCTAGAATGCTACTACGAATCTTAGATCTCTATCCAATATAATCTTACTTAGTGCTCTATATCTTATAAACACTTCTTTAATATAGATTCTAGCGACATCTTCTACTAATATCTCTTCTATACACGCTATAAAGTATCCCCACTTCGTAAGCTTATCCACTATTACTAAGATTGCGTCGTAATCTTATCTAGTAATAGGATCTCTTAATTTTAGCAACTTAATAATAAAGTCCTATAATATAACCTCCCATAGTCTCTCTGGTATTTTAATAGGTTATAGCCCTCTATATAGCTTATGCCTTATTAGTTTATTTCTCTAGCAATCTAAACACTCTTTAGTAATCTTCCTAGCTATCCTCTAGATTCCGTTAATAATATACTCCTCTTAAAGTCTTAATACTAAGCCCATGGCTCCGTTATGTCCTTAAGTTAGTCCTTTATAGAAATCTTCCACAAATTGCTCCGCTATGCTTTTTAGGATGTACTTCACTTCTCGGTTTTTATATATATCCGTCTGTAGATCTTCTAGTTATACTTCTAAAATTCTTTATGCCTAAAAGCTTTCTAGTAATTTATAACTCTTCTCTAGTTCTTCTTAAGTTACTATAATTTTTGGGTAATTATACCTAATTAATCTATCTATATCTTTTCGTAATAAAGCCCCTAATGGCTTTTTATTATTTTACAGTTCAGCCTTTTAACTTAGAGTATCTGCTCTCGTGTTATCTATACCTTTAGTATACTAAATCTTAAAATAGTATTCTGTAAGCATCTCTACCTATCTAACCTATCTTCGGTTAAGTTCCTTTATCGTTAGGAATCCCGTTAAGTTCTTATAATCCATCTTAACTATAAATGGTTTTTCCATACCTTATAAGAATGCTCTCTATTTCTTTAATACTGCAACTATACCTAACAACTCCTTATTATAGATATTATAGTTTAACTCTAGTGGTGTTATCTTTCTACTATAGTATGCCACTAGGTGCCATCTATCTAGATACTTTTATATAAAGCATGCCCCTAGTACAAAGTCTAATATATTTATTTCTATAACCGTCTCTAGACCTAGTTAATAGATCTTAAGAACTGGCTCTTGGGTAAATAACCTCTTAACTTCCTTAAACAGTTCTTATTATTCCTTTCCCTATACCTATAGTTCTTCTTTCTTTATTAACCGCGTAAATGGCTTAATATCCTTTAACCATTGCGCTATAAACCTTCTACAGTAATTGCAAAATCCTAAAAACAATCTTAACTATATAACGTTCTCTGGTTCTTGCCAATTTACTATAGCCTTAATCTTCTTTAGATCTATACTAAGTTGGCCTAGTTTAATAATAAATCTAACGAAATTGGTCTTCCTAGTAAAGAACTCGCATTTCTTAATTGCTACTGGCATCTGTTCTTCTTATAGTCTCTTTAAGACCTATTTAACGTATTCTCTATATTCTTCCTTAGTTATTAAGTAGATAATAATATTGTTAAGATATATTATAACAAATTCATCTAAGTGTTCTCCTAATACATTATTAATCCGCTTCTAAAACGTTGCTAGTGTGTTTATAAGCCCGAATTGTATAACTAATAGTTTATATAGTCCTTCCTTTGACCTAAAGGCTGCCTTCTATTCGTTGCCTTCCTTAATTCTAATCTAATAGTACGCCTATCTTAGATCTATCTTTATAAAGATTTGCGCATTACCTATCCTGTCTTAGATCTCGCTAATTAAGGGTAAAGGATACCTATCCTTTCTAGTAATACTGTTTAACTATCTATAGTTAATATATAGTCTTAGCTTGCCATTTTTCTTTAGTATAAACAGTACTGGATAACCCGCTAATAATTACGATGGTCTAATATATCCCTTTTATAAGTTCTCCTAGACAAACTCTTTTAATACTCTACCCTTTTCTTTAGTAAGCTTATAGATTAGAAAAAACCTTAGACTTATTCCTAGTTCTAATTCTATTTTATAGTCCTATACTACATACTCTAACAGCTTTTTACTTTCCGGTAACTATAGTTTCTTACTATACTTATGGTATCTCATTAGTATATAGCTTAGCCCTTTTTCTGTTTCTTCGTAGGTCGCTCCTACTTAGTACTATACTATCTTAGCTTATTATTATATCTTGCGGCGTTAAGTATCCCTAATATTAACTTAACCTATAACCTAATTGATTTTTAGATTATATTTCTATAACTAAGGCATTCCTAATACTGCCTTATTATTCCCTAATAGTAATATGTTAAAAGACATCTTGATTTGTCTCCCTTTAATAGTTATCTAAATAGGTCCTGTTTTAAGATTAATAATACCTCCTCTATAGGCTATTGGATCTCCTAAAATTATCACTAATAGGTAAGGATATTCCTTTTTCCTATATAGTAACCCTATTCTTTTAACTGCTGCTAGCAAGATGTGGTTCCTTATTGCTCCACTATCTATTAGTGCCTTAAACTATTAATCTTACTACTTAACTTATAAATTTAGGTGCCGTCCTTAAATTCCTTTAAGGGTCTAAGGCTCTACTATTAGTTCCCTTTAGTCCCGTAGGCCTCTACTTTTCCCAACTAATAGCTGCTTAATCCTTTTTATACTTAGTCTAACTTAGGCCAATACTTAGTTTGCTTTTTATCTTTAATATACTATAGATAGGTGTTCTCTAGACATTTCCACCACTATTATTTATCTAGGCATTCTTCTATAAGGAATCTTCCTAGTTAAAGCGTTAAGTCCCCTTATTCTTAAACTTCTATAGGATACCAGCCGTGTATATACTTGGCATTCCTAAACTGTTTCTTATCTAGTGCCCAATACATTCTTATAGGGTATTTCCGGTTCTTTTCCTTTGGGTTTTTATGCATATCGCATATATCATCTATATATGCAATCCATGCTAATATATAGTGCGCTAGGTGTCTTAGGTTAACTCTTAACTTATCTTTATCTTTAAGTTTAAACCTCTATTGCGTTAATCTAAACGTTACTATCTTATTTACTAGTACCAATATTCGCATTATCTCTTTCTAGTCTACAGCTTATTCCTTTAGATCCTTTAACGTTATAATTAAGGCTCCTTTAATATAACCCATCTGTCTTTTAGACATTGCCTAATCTAGTATAACCTTTTCGTCTAACTATATATAAAAGTCTTCCTACTTATTATTATGTCGTTACCTAAACCACTTTTGGTATAGCTCACTAAGTGTATATAATTTGTCCGTAAGGAAGTATCTTTTCATTACTACTTCATAACAGCCTTTTGTGTGTCGTTCTTGGAATCTAGTTAGAATCCCTAGATTCTCCTCTTCTTCCAGTTCCGTAAGCCACTTAGCTCTAGGTATACCTACCTTTGGCCTATTAGTAACCTTTTATATAGGTATCTTTTTCCCAAAGCGATCTGGCATTCTTAGCTTTATAGATTGCTTTTGCTATACAAAGATTTGTCGCCTAAATTCTTCCATACTTTCTTATAGTTGTTATCTTTCCAATAGATTCTTAACGTCCTTATACTTTTTAACCAACGTATTAACTTTTTAATCTTTAGTTTAAATACTATATTTAACTAGTAAGTCCTCTAGGTCTATATATCTGTCTCCTAGTCTAACTGCTATCTATATTGGAGATTCTCTAATCTATAAAGAAGCTCCTTACCTCTTACCTATAGGTGTCCTTATTCGTTCTTTAAATTCTTAGTCCCTTAGATTCTTTAATCCTAAGCTTACTTCTAACTTAAGCTTAACTCCCGCCTTAGTTTAACTAGGCGTCTATAGTGTTCTTATCTTATCTTAAGAGTCTTAAATCTTATCTATCTCATCTTAAGAATCTAATGCCTATGGGAAACTCTATCTTAAGCTCATTCGTATATTCCTAAACTAAGCCGCTACTCTACTCTATTGGTTTTCGTCCATTATAGGTCCTTAAGCTGTCCTTATCCTATCTACGGATTCTTAGATCTCTCTTATCTCATCTTAAGAATCTTAAGCCTTTGGCCTTTTGCCTTTATCAAGTAGTAAGCTAGCACTAGCAGTCGTCTACTTACTTAATCTCTTTTAAATACTGCTCCTGCCGTCTTATAAAGCGATAAATGCCGTATCCAACGGTGTCATAATACCCGTTACTAAACCTTGCTCTATGGCGGTCTTAGTCTCTACTTCTATTGCGTTATTAAGGTTTAGATACCCCTAGTTAGTTCCTTTACTATCCTCGTCGCTATTAATTAATAAATACTCTAATTCCATTATTATCGTCGCTAATTATTATCTACACGTTGCTATAATATCTTAATCTAGCTTATAGAGTCGATCTTATTTTTTATCTAACTCTCTAGTTCCTCTACACTCTATAGATTTTAGCTCTTATAGCCAGTAGCTTACGCCATACTTAGCGTCTTTATAAATTTAGTATGCATTATTATAATAAAACGCGAAACTTCGGATTAAACATTCTTTTATTCCTCATAGTACACTATCGTCTCTTTATACATATATATCTTCTACTAATCGGGTTCCCTTTATTATATAGTAACTCTAACTATCTTTATAATCCCTCACAAAATAACCCTATTTCCCGCAATTCATACAAGCTCCGTCTTTAAACCATTAACTTTACTATAGAGTCCGCCTAAACGTCTTCTGCTACTAAGATCCCTAATTTAGCCTTTGCTCCTTAGTCCTATAATTACTAGATCCTTAACCTCTAGGTTTCTATAGTTGCTTACTCCATCTCTTATAGGCTTCTTTAGTACCGCTTAGGTCTATTAGCTCTGCGCCATACCATAGTTTCTAACTTAGCTTTTATCGTTACGTACTCTACGCCTTATATAACTATAAAACTCTATCCTAACCTCTCTTAGTCTATTCCCTTTAGAAGATCCTATTATTAATCTTTATTACTTAATCTAT
>Ga0307515_10012150_pt1 | contig 16237 bp, 13 predicted proteins | sample 17_EM_MG_FD_194513 | JGI IMG/M metagenome (GOLD analysis project Ga0307515, IMG submission 194513) | Populus trichocarpa ectomycorrhiza microbial communities from riparian zone in the Pacific Northwest, United States - 17_EM | ecosystem: Host-associated > Plants > Roots > Unclassified | place...
TACGGCTGTCATGGGTAGAAGCTAACCCGACCGAAGCGCGCACGCATGGCAATACTTGGCAAATGTAGTGGCTGTATGAGAAACGACGCTGCCCTGCCCTGCCCTGTCCTGTCCTGGCGAGGCGGGTAGTGATTTGTGGCGATCCGGCTTGATGATAAACGTTATTATCATCAATATGATATTTTGCTATCCGGATGGCTGATTGTCGAGATGATCCGCCTAAGTCGTTGATGCACAATGTTTTTTTGCAGGGCCGACTGGTCTGAGTTGAGTTAGCACCGGGCCTCGGAGGGATTGTCTGGCGTCGTAAGGGGCAGATTTCGGCTCTCTGAAATGGCGCTTGTCGGGAATGACAGATTGCCGCTCAAATCCCAATGGATCTCACATTGGGTCACTGCCCTCCCCTCCGGTTCAAGCTTTCACAACGTTCGAACCTTGCGCAACGCATCGCCGATCGCCGCTTCCAACACTTGGTCGGCGGTCGACAGCGCATCGGGCAAGAGCGTGATCGCGATCCCGCCGTTCTTTGACCGTACCAGGCTGCCGAGCGTGCGCCCCTCTGCCTCGACGTCGAGCTTTTCCGCGCGTTCGAAGCCCGGCTTCTCGTCGAGCAGCCTGGCCACCACCATCGCGGGGGCCAAGCTGTGGCCGCGGAGCTTTTCGACGCGTTTCAGCACCCCCCGACGATCCTTCTCCATGGCCGTGTTGATCTGCTCCGCATGCCGAAAGCTGATCTCCAAAGGGCTGCGAAAGCACTCCACAACCGCCGATGGCAGCTGTGCGACGAGCAACGCCTTGCGCACCCACGTGTGGCTGACGCCCAAAGCCTCTGCGAGCTGACGCTGCGTCGGAAACAACTGCTCCTCCAGGGCGCGCTGGTACATCAGCCCCTGCTCGTAGTTCGACAGATCGGCACGCTCACGGTTTTCCCTGTCCATCGCTGCGAAGAGCGCGGCATCGCCCAGTTCGTCGACCCAGATGGATGCCAACACGGAGATACCGAGTTCGAGTGCTGCGCGATGCCGGCGATGCCCAAAAACGATCTCAAACTGACCGAGCTCGTCTTTCAGCGGCCGCACCAGGATCGGCTGGACGTTCCCGCCGGCGTGTTCGATATCCGCCTTGAGGCCTGCGAATTCGCTGGTCGCAAACGAGGCGTCATGCCGATTCGCCCAGCGGCTCGGGCGAATCGACTTCGGATCCATCTTCCGCGTCGGCAGCGAACCCTCGTACTGGCTCAGCTTTTCTCGCAGCGCTGCCATCTCGCCCTCGACGTGCTGGATCTGGCCTCGGAAGGCCATCATTTGACCGGGACCGGTACGCGGTGCCGTCGATCCTCCGACCGCGGGTGGAAACCTGGTTTCCACAGCTGTGCTTGCCAGCGGCGGCAAGTGGGATGTTGTCGGGGCAGTTCGGTCTGAAGCCGGGGCCACGATCGCCTCGGGCAAAGTCAGGCCGGCGGTCAGGGCCTCGAGCCGCTTGCGGGTGCTAGCCATGATGAGCGCTCCTTTGGGCGATGCATGCCCTTTTTGCCTGCTTAGGACCGATGGGACTCGAACGCCGCTTCGCGGCCGGTCGGCGTCGGAGGTGCCGCAGAACAATCGCGCGCGGGCCGGTGACGATAGGCCGTGGAAACCAGGTTTCCAGCGCTGCGCCTGTCATGCAATGACCGCGAAGACCGGCTGCCGTGGAAACCAGGTTTCCACGCGGCGCGCTCAGGCGGCGAACAAGGACGCCCTTCATTGCGGCGCCCTGCCCTGTGCTGCCCACGCGCCGACCACGGACTGCTCGACGAGTTCGACAAATGAATCGTAAGCATCGACAGCGCGCTTGTATGTCTTGGCGGCGCCCTCGTATTTCTGCACGTCGTAGACGGTCGCAAACTCGGCCGCCTTGTTGCTGGTCACGCTGGTCTTCGGAATCTCCACGGGCAGTGTGTACTCGCCGTACGTGGCCTGGATCCACTGCCGGACTGCCGGCATCGCCGGGTCTGCGGCGTCCACGCGACTGAGCAGAACATGCAGGAAATCGAACGCCTTGCCTTCACGATCCTTGCTTTGGCCATCCAGATTGCCGCCCAAATCGGCCAACAGCGACCAGAATTGCGCGGACGAAGCGAAGTCCAGTCCGGACGGCGGAACTGGTACTACGATGCCGTTGGCGGCCCATAGGGCGTTGATCGTCACGTAGGACAGGGAAGGGGGCGTGTCGATGATGATCACGTCGTACAAGTCGCGCACAGTCTCCAGCCCTTCGTTCAGGACATCCCAGAATTTTGCGCCGGGCTGCTGCATCTGCCGGGCGGGGAGGGCGAACTCAGCGGAGAACAGGAAGGGCGCAGCCGCCACCAGGTCGATGCCGTCCCAGTAGGTCGATCGGATCGCATACCGGATGTCGTTCTCGGTGCCGTCGCAGAGCGGCCCGATCGTCATGTCTTCCGTCACCTCAGCCTCGGGCAGCAGGCCGTGAAGCGTGGTCAACGAGCCCTGCGGATCGGTGTCGATCGCCAGCACGCGGTGGCCGCGCAGACTGAGGCCCTGGGCGAGCACCATCGCGGTGGTGGTCTTGGCCACACCACCCTTGAAGTTGCCGACTGCAATGGTGATCGCCTTCCTCCCTGCAGGTCGCATCTTCTCGCCGCGATAGGTCTTCGTCCACCGGCGCAGTTCGTCCAGTCCGAAAGTCCGCTTGCCTCCGGACGGCGTCAAGCGCCCGGGCGGAAGATCGTCCTTGGTGATGCGATACGCCACATGGGCCTTGTCGACTCCGCACAGCGCGGCCAGCTGAGCCGTCGAGTAGACGGGCGGAATCTTACGTGCCTCAGGGGCGAGTAGCATCCCGCGGATTTGCTCGACCATCGATCCCGCGCGTGTCGCCAGTGCAGCGATCTTCTGCATGTTGATTGTCTGGCGCGGCGGAATTTGAGGGCTTGTGGAAACCTGGTTTCCACCGACCTGGGGGATGGGAACTGACATTGATATGGCCCTATTCGACAGAATATGGCCATTCTATGGGAATCCATCGAATGGACAAGTTTCGCGCCTACCTCGCTGTTGGCCGCGCAAAGTATTGTGAGATCGCTTGGGGATCTCCGCCTCCGGCTGCCCCTGACGTCGCCGCGGGCACGCGTAATTGCCATCCCACAGGCTTCAGCCAAGCCGCATTGACGCCCTCAGACCCTGCTTTACCTGCATTGACAGGAAATCGAGGGCGCTGTTGCCCATATCCATACACATTCGACCCCAGAGACACTCACAAAAGCGGCCCCGGTATCCCATGTCGCCTCACTGACATTCCCAACCGACCTCACATTCAATCCCAACCGTTCTCACAGCGAATCCGGTAAGTGTCTGTCGGGATGGAGGAAAAGGGAACGTCAACTCTTCAATTCTCCAAGTGTTCAATGCAAACATACCAAGGCACTGACATTGGTGTTCTGTGAATTGACTGAATCACAATGGAAAGGCATGATGTGAATCCACGCGAATTGCGCTCCACATCATGGCCGACGAAGCAGATTCACATTCGAGATCGCAGCCTCGTCAGCCGCCCACTGCAGAAGAGCAGAGTGTCGCCAAGGCCAATGAGGCAATCGCGATCCGCCCCAAACGGGGGCGCCTCACGCTACTGTCCAGGCGGATCTACAACGCGTTGCTTTACCACTCCCAGCGCCAGGGGGTGGACGAACCGGTCTACCGCCTCGCCCTGAGCGAATTGATCGGGGATGCTCGCTTCAACTCCAACAACACCGAACTGCTGAAGTCGCATCTGCGCGACATGCAGGCCACGACCATCGAGTGGTCGACCAGCAGCAGTTCGTTGAAACGCTGGGTGTCCTCGCAACTGCTGGGCACGGTCACGATCGAAGAACAGGGCAGGGGACGTCCCTGCATGGTGACCTGGCGCTATCCGGACGAAATCAAGGAGCGACTCGTCAAGCCGCATCAGTACACACGCGTGTTGCTGGAGATGAGCAGCCAGATGCGCAGCTATTCGGCGGCCGTGCTTTACGAGATCGGTGCTCGATATCTCACGTCGCCTGGACGCCTGTCGATGCGCGAGGACGTGATCTGGTGGGCGGCCGTGCTGACGGGTCGCAGCGACATCAAGGAGGTCGACTACCGCTTTCTCAAACGCGACGTCATCAGCAAGGCGTTGGCCGAGATCGACGCGTTGTGCGAAGAATTCGGGCTGGAGTTGATCGAGCACAAGCGCGGCCGCAAGATCGAGGAGATCCAGTTCCGGGTGGTCCCCAAGCTCCAGCAGCGTCTGGGCGACATCGACGCACCGAACCGGAACGTCTTCGACCTGGAACTGGTTGGGCGCCTGATCGCACTCGGCCTCAAGCAGGACGAGGCGCAAGATCTGTACGCGACGACGGACGAAGGCCAGATTCGGGCCACGCTGGATCACGTCGATCAGCGACTGCGCAACGCGTCGATGCCAGAGCTCAAATCGCCGGCGGCGTACTTCAAGGATGCACTGAAAAAGGGTTACGCCGGCGTCATGGCGGTGCCGCCGGCCGTTGCCGGCCCGCCCGCCGCCGGTGCGCCGCCGGTGGCGCTGCTGTCAGAGGCAGACCGGCTGCGTCGCATCCGGGAGCTTTGGGAGAACGACCGAATGGGACAGGCGCGCGCCGTGTTTGGTGAGATGCTGGAGTCGATGAAGGCCGACGTGCGTGCGCGGTTCGAAAACGAGAAGCTCGATCAGGTGGCGGCGCCTATCGCACGCGCCTGGCGGCGCGATGGGCCGGCGAGTCGCGTTGCCGCGACAACATTCTTCAGATGGCTGGCGCAGGACACATGGCCAGAGGAGCCGACAGACAGAGTGTTGCTGGACTTCGCGCTCAAGCGGGGCGTGGTCGGTGTCTAGGATTTGGGCCGTATCTGCGCTAGCTGGCGCTCACTTCAATGTTTAATCGGCGCAATTATGGCTGTACGGTCCACAACATCGCAATCCGCATAGGGCGGTTAGGCCAATAAAATCAATGACTTGCTGTCACAGTTGGATCGTAACTTTCTTGGACATGGCGATAAGGCGCCGGGTCACAGCCGCCTCGCGCCAGTTGGATGTAACGCTGGCACCGTTGCTACGAGATCAACGAACGAGGGGGCGCTTGCGGAAAGAGGCAGAGCGAGTGCGAAGGCCGTCCAGCCTGGCGGCGGGGGTGTCTTGCGCGGTTCGACGACAAAGAGGTACCCAGGACGATGGACGCGATCGTCGTGCCTGGCGGAGTAGTGGCGTCGGTTCGTGGTCGGCCCACGACCGCTCTGCAAATGGCGGGCGACCTTGCTGCCTCTCGTCGGCCCCAGTGTCGGAGCTTGGGCTGGTTGGAAACAAGCTGCCCGGCGGGGCATTCAGACGGGCAGGTGGCTGCTGATGAGCAGGGCGTTCGGATGAAAGCAGTGAAGAAGTCGAGTTCGCTTCAGAACGTCGAGGCTGAACTCGTCACGGAACTGCGCGAATTGATCGACCGCGCGCGCATGCGCGCAGCAGCAGCAGTCAACGCCGAATTGACGTTGCTCTACTGGCAAATCGGCCTGCGTCTGCGGTCCCACGTGCTGAAGGGCGAGCGCGCTGCCTATGGCGAACAGGTCGTTCGAACCGTTGCCTCCCAGCTGACGAGCCAGTACGGTCGCGGGTGGGGCGAAAAGCAACTTCGACATTGTCTCCGCGTCGCGGAGACTTTTCCGGACGAACAGACTGTCTCCGCACTGCGGGGACAATTGACCTGGACGCACATCAAGACCTTGATGTACCTGGACGAGCCGACGAAGCGAGATTTCTACATCGAGCTTTGTCGCCTCGAGAACTGGTCGTCGCGGCAACTGCAAGAGCGCATCGGCAGCATGCTGTACGAACGGTCGGCGATTTCCAAGAAGCCGGAAACGACCATCCAACACGATATTGCGACGTTGAGGCAGACGCGACGCCCCTCAGCTGAGCTGCTCCTGAAGGACCCCTACGTTCTAGATTTCCTTGGCCTCAACGATCGATACCTTGAGCGCGACCTCGAAGATGCAATCCTGCGTGAAATCGAAAAGTTTCTCCTTGAACTGGGTGCCGGGTTCACGTTCGTAGCAAGGCAGAAGCGTATCCAGATCGATCAGGACGATTTCTACATCGACCTGCTGTTCTACAACCGCAAGCTCAAGCGCCTGGTTGCCGTGGATCTCAAGGTGGGCGAGTTCCGCGCGGAATACAAAGGGCAGATGGAACTCTATCTGCGGTGGCTAGCCAAGCACGAGACGGAAGCGGACGAAGATCCTCCCTTGGGCATCATCCTGTGCGCGGGCAAAAAACAAGAGCAGGTCGAACTGCTCGAGCTCGACAAGAGCGGCATCCATGTCGCCGAGTTTCTTACCGTGCTGCCTCCCAGGGAAGTGTTGCAAGCAAAGCTCCACCAATCGATTGCCGCCGCACGCCAACGGTTGCTCGACGACAAGAGCTAAAGCGGGCCGCATCTTCGAGCGACGCGCAGCGGCCAACATGCCACCTAGATTCTGCTGATCACCTCAGCAAACCCGGCTAAGTTTCTGGCCCGCCGATCGGGGAGATTGTCGTCCATGACAAGGGATCGAACCGAGCAGGGACCCACGAAGCTCGTGCGGTCGCAGCCATCGTCGCGGATCCGATGGCCGACCACCGGCTCGAAGATCCCGCACGCCTCGCGAATCTCTCCCCCTTCCACTTTCATCGCGTGTACGCCAGCGTCGCTGGCGAGACGGTGGCCGCCACGGTCCGCCGTGTGCGGCTGGCGCTCGTGGCACAAGTAGGGCTGACCGTGGGCTGCGGCAGCCCCGAGGCCGCCTTCACGCGTGTTTGGTGTGGCGCGGTGTTTGCCGTTGCGTGGAGCGTCTTTTAGCAGCAGTGGTGGCGTTCGCGCGCGGTCGGCTTGGAGGCCGTTGTCGAAAGCCCGTCCTCGTCGATGGTGCGTCCCCGGCTTCGCCGGTCGGGCTGTTCCAGGTTCGCGCCGTCGCGTTCATCCCTTCGGGACGGCCAGCGGCCGCCTTGCGCATCCCTGACGCGGAGGCGGGAGAGAAGGCAGTCGTGGTGTCTGTGAGGGCGGGGGAGGGCTTGCCTGTGTGGCTTGACGCTACCCCCTCGTTCTCGCGTTCAAGGCCCTGCGCGCGCTGCGCGTGCTCGGCGCGTGCCGCGCGCCTGCGGCGGCCTTGAGCGCTGCGCCGCGACGGGGTGGCTGGGGCCACACGCAGGCAATCCCGCCTGTGTCGTCCACAGGAGCTCACCATGACCGCATCTTCCGATCTCACCATCCGGCAGCAACGCATCGTCAACGCACTGCGCCCCTTCTTCGGGGCGGAGGCCGACGCTCTCTACGAGGCCCACGGCCGTTCCCTGCAGAAGCTCACCTACTTCGCGAAGCAATCGACGTTGCCGAGCTGTCATCGCCTGATCACCGGGCTCGCGTTGGCGCAGGAGCTGCTCGTGGAAGAACTGACCGCTCGCTCGGTGTTCAATTCACCGAAGGCGGTCGCCGATTTCCTGAAGCTGCACTTCGCGGGTCAGCCGCACGAGAGCTTCGCAATCCTGTACCTTGATGCGCAGCACGCACTGATTGCGTTCGAGGAGATGTTCCGCGGCACGCTGACGCAGACCAGCGTCTATCCGCGCGAGGTGCTCAAGCAGGCCTTGCATCACGACGCTGCGGCGCTGATCCTGGCACACAACCATCCGTCAGGATCGACCGATCCGTCGCGCGCGGACGAGGTGCTGACGCAGACGCTGCGCACCGCGCTGTCGATGGTCGACGTGCGGGTGGTCGATCACCTGATCATCGCTGGCGGGCGCTCGCTGTCAATGGCGGAGCGTGGGCTGATGTGAGGCTGCGCGTGGGGCCTCGCGCCCCGCTGCGGCCGACAGCGGCCGCTTTGATTTGCGAGGCCTTGGCCCGCCGACAGAGCTGCCACGAGTGGCCGTGCGAAAGCACGGCGGCTTCCCGTCAGGCCGCCCGCTCCGAGCGACGGCGATTCCTGAGTTTGATGGCCTGTCTGCCTCTGCCTCTGCGTCGCAGAGGAGGGTGTGCGTGCGCCTGCGGCGGGGTGTGCCGCGATGGATCTGCTTTCGAAGCCACCTCTTGACCGACGCATAGCTCGCCCCGGCCCGCTGTCCAGGGCTTCGGGCTGCGCCACCGTCCTCACCCGGTCCTCGGCTAGCGCCTCAGCTGCGGCCTCCGGGCGGTCCCTGGACATCGGCCCTTGCACTCGCTCTTCATGCGTCGAGGCGGCTCCGAAAGCAGATGTTCAACCACCGCGGCATACCCCGCAGAAAGGCCCAGCCATGCATGCAACTCCTTCCACCCATCAGTGTCATGCGGACCACCGAACAACCACGGGCGTTCCCCCCGTACCCCCCGAGGACTCACCCAAAGCAGGTGCTGTTGGAGACAGGAAATCAGCGGGTCGCAGCGGCGGCCGGACGGACGTTCGGCAGATCGTCACCGACCGGATCGTGGCGATGCTCGAGAAGGGCGGCAACGTGTTCCGGGAACGCTGGACACGGGCGGCCTCGCGCGGCGCGCCGCGCAACGGCAAGACCGGCGAGCCTTACCACGGCGCCAATGTGCTGCTGCTTTGGGATGCGGCGATCGAGCATGGGTATGCATCGAATGTCTGGCTGACCTACAAGCAGGCAGCGAGCATGGGCGCGCAGGTGCGCAAGGGAGAGCGTGCAGTCATGTGCGCGCACTTCGAACGCAAGGCGCGCAAGTTACGCACGAGGCAGGATGCCGATGGCGCCGCGACCCTTCAGGAAGGCGAGGAAGAAGAGGGCAGGGCAGAGGAATCGTCGCGCGGTGGTTTTCTGGTGGCCATGCCGTTCTGGGTTTTCAACGTCGCGCAGATCGATGGCCTGCCGTCCGAGGTCGTCGACCTGTGCGCCGATCCGGCGAAGTCGCCAAGTGGCCCCGTGGAAAGTGCATTGCGCCTGCTGGGCGGTTGCAATGCGACGATCCGGCATGGCTTTGATCGCGCGATGTATCTGCCGGAGCTCGACGAGATCCGGCTGCCGTGGCCGAACCGCTTCACCAGCGCCGAAGCGTGCTGCGCCACATCGTTGCACGAACTGGTCCACTGGACCGGACATCCGAGCCGACTCCATCGACAGTTCGGGAAACGATTCGGCGACGCGGCCTATGCGTTCGAAGAGCTAGTGGCCGAGCTCGGATCCGCCTTCGTGATGGGGCACTGCGGCCTGGTCGACGCGACCGTCGAGGGCCACGCCGCCTACCTCGATAGTTGGCTGCAGGTGCTGAAGAACGATCGGACTGCGATCTTCACGGCGGCACGGCACGCGGGCGCGGCCTTCGAGTACATCCTGGCCAGGGAAATGCCCCCGCTGGACTCTGCCCCGCTGCGTTCATCGGAAGAATGAGACTTGATCGGTGAACACACACTCGGTCAGATTCCAATTGATTGCGGGGCACGACAACTTGCGTGAGGAAATTAACTAGACTCCAGCCTTTCCACTTTTAATTTCTTCATGACTCAAACCTACGCCCAGTTGGCACGCCAGATTGCCGTTCTCCAGGCCTCCGCTCAAAAGCAACTGGCGGTGGAAGCCAAAGGCGCCATCGCGAAGATCAACGAGACGATCGCGAAATACGGCCTCACGGCTGGCGATCTGAAATTCGCTTCGACCGCTGCATCAGCTGTGTCGCCTTCGGCTTCGAACAAGAGCAAAGCGACGAATGGCAAGGGTCGCTCTGCGGCCAAGGGCGCGAAATTCGGCGATGGCAATGGCAATCAGTGGGGCGGGCGCGGTCCGCGGCCGACCTGGCTGCGCAAGGCCCTCGCTGCCGGTCGGCCGCTCGAGAGTTTCGCGATCGGCGCGGTAGCGGCGCCCGCGCCGGCAGCTGAACCCGCTGCATCTGTCGCCCCGTCGCCGGCGAAGAAACTGGCGACAACGTCGGTCGCGTCCAAACGCATCAAGTCGGCGGCATTTGCAAAGGGCAAATCAAAGAAGGCTTCGCGTGCTGCGAAGCCATCGCTCACCGCTGCAGTAGCAGCGCCTACGGGCGCCGCAAAGACCGCGGTGAAAACTGCCGGGAAGAAGGGCGCAGCGAAGCCTTCTGTCGCTTCTGCGGCCGATACTCCCGCCGCTCAGGTGGCCCAATCTCCGGTGAAGAGGTCGCCCGCCACCAAAGGTGGCATGACCAAGGCGGCGAGTGCTTCGAAGTCGGTGAAGGAATCCGCCATCCCTGCGCGTGCGGCAGCGTCGAAGGCGGCCTCGCCGGCAAAGAAGGTCGCAGCGAAGAAAGCGAAGCCTGGCCGCAAGAAGCCAGTTTCCCCATCCGTTGCGCGCAAGGGGATCGTTTCGAAGCGTCTTGAGCCTGTGGCGCCTGAGGCAGCACCGGCTCCCGCAGCTTTGTGAGCTCTGACGAAGACTAAGCCGTCAAAGGGACGGGGCCAACCAGGGCGGCTTCGGCCGCCTTTTCTCTTTTGCGCCTGCTGGGGCCACGCGGCCCAGATGCGAGTCGATTGGATCGCCTGGGCGAATCATCGACATAGGTACGGCATCGAGGGCTGGCGCGCTTTCGTCGCATCGCGGTGCGCGAGCAGGCAACTGCATTTCATGGCTGCGCGGCATTGACTTGCATCGCTGCCGCTCGGTGTTGCCTAGATTTCGCTCTTGTGAGCTGAGCCGTCACTTGCAGCGAAGCACTCGAAAGCGACTGTCCGCCCGAGCGACATCCATCGGATGCCGCTCTGACAAGCGAAGTCGCAATACCGATGACGGGAAAGCGAGAGTCAAAAAGATCGATGGATTGTGTACGGTCAAGCGTGCCCATTGCACATAACTTCTGAATGGGACTAAAGTTATGGCTTCAAATACATCGGAATCGACCACCAATGACTCAAAGCTACAGCCAAATCAAGAAGCAGATTGAGGCGCTGCAAAAGCAGGCCGAGATGCTCCGCGCCAATGAGGTGGAGGGCGTCGTCGCTCGGATTCGAGTCGCCATTGAGCACTATGGCCTTAGCGCGGAGCAGCTTTTTGGAGGGGGATCAGGCGTTCGCAAGAAGGCGGGAGCAAGTGCCTCAAGTCGGTCCATGAAATACAGCGACGGCAAAGGCAACTCCTGGTCGGGCGTCGGCAAACGACCCTACTGGCTTCGCGATGCGCTGAATGAAGGCCGGGCGCTTGAGGAGTTCCTTTCCGCGGCATCGCCATCTGTGCAAAGAAAGTCGAAGGCCAAGGCATCCAAGAAGCGCGCATCGAAAGTTTCCTATCGTGACCAGACTGGGAACACCTGGAGCGGCATGGGCCCGCGGCCGCGCTGGCTCAGAGAGGCGCTCGAAGCTGGGAAGACGCTGGAGCAAATGACTGCGTGAGTCCGAAGATGGCCGCCGCTCTTCGATCAAATGGATAGGCGCCGGGCTCTGTCCTTGCCAAAGCAGCAATCAGGATTGCCAGTGGTGTGGGCGGTAGCACACACTCGGGCTCCAGTTCCGCGAAGTCAGCGGCGGAATCCGATCATCGGACCCGGCACGCAATTCACGAGCACCCAAGGCAATGGATCCTGCGCAGCATTACCGACTGGCTGGCACCTCGGGGGATCGTCAAGAGCATGTTCGGACGGAAGGCCGCATCCATCGGAAAAGAGGCCATTGTCAGACGCACGAGTACCTCGTGAGAGAACCTGTCCGCGGCTTCGAACGGGCGCCGCCTGGTGCCAAGTGGTGCAAGGATCGCTTGGTGACGAACTCGGCCGCATGCCGTCACAACAGTTGCCGTGACCACCTCGGTTCGGCTAGAGGTCGCACATTGTCGCGGCTGAAGGCTCCTCAAAAATGTGGATACGGCCGGGTTCTGCTGCAGCTCCGAAGGTTGGCGCTTGGCCTCATTTGGTCGCACCAATCGCGAGGCTTATCGCAACCCGTTGTGAAGCGCAGTCGCCGCAGCGCTGAGGGCAGACATCACCCCTACGAACAGTCCGGCATAAACGACAGATACAACAACTATGGCCTCGAGGAAGACGGTAGGCTTCCCCCTCCATGTGAGCGCGAGGAGGGCTCGGAGAAGCGTTCCGTTGGAGTGTCCCCTCCGCCTAAGCCTCCGCACTGCCCTCTCAAGTCCCAAGGAGGGCCCGAACGCCTGGTCGACAAACGCAGAAATATTCGCGAAGAACGAAAGCAACGCAGTGAGCGCACAAACGAAGAACGCCATTGTGGTCGCCCAGTTACTCAGCTCAATGCGTTTGAAATCAAGGCGAGCCCAGAGAAGAATCGCGATTGATGCCATCAGAACAGCGGGCGTGAGATTCCTTAGAAACTCGAGGAAGGCGGCGCGACCAGGTCCAAGAATGTGCATGTCGTCAAGTCTATGCCGGTCTGAGCAACTGCATGTCCAGCGCGCGCAGCAAAGGGTGCAAGAGGCATCTAGTGGAGACGCTTTGACTGGACCGGCGCGCCAGGCACGATTAATCTTTCGAGCGGAGCTTGAGACAGGGCGACGAGGGTTGAGGCAGGTCAGAAGGCCACTCAGTCCCTGCACTCCCTCATCTGACGCCGGCTCGCCCGACGGGTGTCGTCGATGCAAACATTGGTTGAGCAAAAGGAAGGCCACCGGCCGACGGATGTGGGAATTCGACGAAACAAGGCATCGGAGGTGAACTTAGAAGTGAGTGATGAAGTTGCTCGCCACCAGCGGGAGGTGCAGCGTAAGCTCGGGCGCTTTCTGTTCCGGATTCAGCAGTACGAGCGGCTGCTCAAGGCGCTGGTGGCCGAAGCGAGGTACGAGGGCACAGTCGACACCGCAGAAGCGTTCCGCGACCAGCGGGCGCAAAAGCTGGCGACAAAGTCGTTGGGTCAACTCATCTATGAGCTTAGAAAGTCATACCTGCGCTCGGCTGCCGAGGTCGCAGCTTCGACTGAAGCTTCCATGAGCCTCGACGAGGGGCACCCAGTCGAGCGGCCGACGATGAGCTTTCAGGCGGCCATGCAGATGACCGAGGAGGACTTGGTCCGGACCGAGACGGGCTTGAACCACCTCCTCGGGCTCCGCAACAGCCTCGTACATCACCTGCTCGAGCAATACGACGTCTGGACCCTTGAAGGGTGCAGGGCCGCCGAGGACCACCTTGACCGCAGCTATGAGAAGGCCGACGCGGCTTACGGGACGCTGCGCCAATGGGCGATGACTTCAATGGAGGCACGCCACTACATGGCTTCCTTCATGGCGACACCGCAGTTCCAGGAGCTACTGATGAGCGGGCGCCTGCCAGATGAAAGCATCGATTGGCGGTCGAGCGAAGTGGTCGAACTTCTGCGCCAAGCAGAAGCGACCGCGTCAGCGGACGGTTGGACGAGCTTGACGACAGCCCTTGAGCTGATTCGCAGTAGAGATCCTGAACAATCGCCATGGCGATACGAGTGCAAGACCTGGCGCCAAGTTCTCAAGCGGACGGGGCTATTTGAAATGCGCGCTGTGCGGGGCACCGCGACCGTGGCAGGCGAAACTTGGTACCGCAGTCGGGCGTTGGCCTGAAATGGGCGTTGGAGTTGGAACTGGTTTGCACAGGGCCGGATTCGCCCGAACTCTGCGAGGAGGACAACCTCATGGTCTGGCGCTCCTTAGGGCGCTGTGCCAGCCGATGCAGCGGCGCCTCGGGCGGCGTTCGCCGAGCTGACTCTCATCCACTGACGAGACGTTGGACAGGACGTCCGAGCCAGTTCAATCGGCGGTCCGGGAACGGTTCGGCGACGCGGCCTATGCGTGCGAGAAACTGGTGGCCGAACTCATCAGAGCGCGCTGAATCCCGAAGCCCGGCATCGACAAGGTCGTGCGCTTCTGCGGCCCTGCGATATCACTCGGAACAAGGTTGCACCTCCGTTTTCCGGGTCTGAGGCGGAAGCTGGCCGTTCGTCAGCGCCGATTTCCTTCATCAGTCTGCAGTTGCTGCCATGGTCGCTGGCAAGCGGGCGCTCAGCCGTGATAGTCGCCCCAGGACATTCGGACCATGCCAGGCGGCGTCGGCGCATCTTCGAGGGCGAGCGTCACAGGCGGATCGTCTTCGACGCGGCTCCTCGCCCGCGAGTCCCAGTCGTCGAGAAAGACCTGCTGGTAGTACTGGGCGACTTCCTCGTTGTGGATGATGAGGCCGGCGTCGCGGTTGCGCAGCACGCCATCGCCGGACCAATTGGTGCTGCTCACCAGCACCACCTTTCCGTCCACGATGATTCCCTTGTTGTGAATGTTGCCCTGGACGCGGAAAACGTCCTGGTTGAAGCCGGCTTGAACCAACTTGCGGATCTTCTCGGCAGCACTGTTGTTTCCCATGATGATGCGCATGTCGAGATCCGGGCGATCACTCATCTGCGCGAGCTTGAGCAGCAGTTCGCGAAAGTCCGCGTCCTTGTCCGCATCGCTCCAGGTGATATAGGCGAACTGCAGGTACAGCGAGGTCTGCGCACTGTCGATCAGGGCGTTGATGTGCTCGAGGTAGTTGTCCGGCGTGAGGACGGGCTGAACTTGAACCGAGGTCCTCGTGGACGGTAGGCGTGCCGGCTCGACGGGCTCGGCCGGCGCCGCGAGTTCCATGGCCTGATCCAACAGGCTGTCGATCGGAACGAACAGGTCCGGTAGCGTGAATTTCACCGCGTGCTCCAGCGCGGCATCGGCCGCACCGTCGGCCTCCTCTTGCTCGGAGGCCGCAAGGTCATGCAGGATGTACGCCTCGAAGACCTTCGACAGCTCGGGATCGTCGCAGATGATGTGCCACTCGCGGTTGCCCTTGCTGTACATGCCTTTGGCCTGCATGGGATCGCCTACAGGATCGATGTCGGGCTGGCTGCGCTTGCTCCAGTTGCCGCTTGACAGCCAGAAGGCCGTGTGGTCGCGCACGGCGACCTTCTCGTGGTACGCGCTGGCGAAGCGGCGGCCCTTTCCGCATTGGACCAGCCAGGCTGTCAGGTCGGCCTGCTGTTGCAGCGTGCGCAGCTTCTTGCGGATGGCCTGCTCGTCCTGGGTCATGCCGTCGTCCCAACTCAGGGACGCCTTGATAGCTCCTTCGCGAACCAGGTCGATGAAGGTCTTGGCGATGTAGTCCGCGTTGAAGTCGTACATCGCTACCGACAGTTCCTTCTTGGTGCCCTCGAGGAACGGCTTGAGCACAGGCCAGCCGGCGTCCGGGCCTACGTGGCACAGGAACGGCTTCTCGACCTGGTACGGCTTGTCGATGGGCTCGCCGGCGGGCGGCTCGTAGACGAGATCTGCCGAAGCTTCCGCGAGCACGCTCATCGTGTCCTCGAACGCCGCGCTGCTGGCCAGCTGGCGCTCCGGATCGGCCTGCATCACGCAGACGCGGTAGGGACCGAGCTGGCGGGGCATGCGTTCGGCGGCCAGGAGGTCCGAAGCTGGCTTCTTTTGATCGACCAGCACGATCACCGCCGGTTCGCGCAGGAACCTGCCATCGACCAACGGGAAGCCAGGTTCGGCGGCGACGAAGCCTGGCAATGCGGCCAGCTGGTTCATGTAGGTCGCGATCTCGGATTGCACGGCTGCGCGCGCCGCATCATCAAGGGCTCTCATGGGTGGTCCTCGGGTGGTATCGATGTAAGGCGCACCGACGCCTACCGGCGCGGCACGGGCAGAAGTGGCAGCCAGAGCGGCCGCGCGTCAGGGGATCGTGGGCAACCGGCGCGACAATGCGACGGACTCGACAGCCGGATCGTCTTCCAGCCGCTTGAGCACTTCGACGGGCAGTTCCGCCGAGAACAGACCCGGCGAGATATCGGCGCGTGCAGCGATGTAGTCCGGGCGCTCGGCCCCATCGCGCAGCTTGACCAGCACGACGACACGATCGCCGGATACCGGCGCCGGTGCGGCCGAGAAATCCAGCTTCTTGAGCGAGCGCAGGTCGAAGGGCATGAACGTGCAGTTGGAGGCGATCAAAGAGATTACATCCCCTGCGCTCATTGTGCAAAGCAACGGCGGCCGCCGCTGCCCGACAGTCACCAGTGAGGCGTCGGGTTTGACGCATACGTCAGACCGCCGCGCTTGACGCGCGGCCGTCGCCCAATTGCGGGTCCCAGGCCGCCGGCCCGACGCCGGCCTTGACTCCCGCCTTGAGCTTGGCTCGGATGTCGGCGATAGTGAGGTCCTTGCCGTCCCTCAAGGCTTTCGCCATCATCAGCGCGATCAGCCCGGTGACCGCTGGAGCCGCCATGCTGGTTCCCGGCTTCTTCACCACGCCGTCCTTCGTTCGGGACTGCGCCGC